>JACCDN010035912.1_pt1 | contig 26123 bp, 25 predicted proteins | sample 7441691 | NCBI WGS metagenome assembly JACCDN01 (sample SAMN15323439, study PRJNA562643) | freshwater metagenome | isolation source: river surface water | place: USA:Blue River Watershed | collected 2017-08-16 | reverse complement strand
GCACAGCCTGTAACAAAAATTGTCATACTTTTACTTAGAGTTTATTTAGATTTTCTGTCCACACCCAGTCCACCACATCGCCGTCAGGCTGGTAGCCCGGCACCAAGTCTTTAAGTTGTGTGCGAATCAGCGGTACATCATTGGCATCAAGGGCTACGCCCAATGCCGTCAACTTGCCTTGTAGCTCTATCCAGAGCAAAAAGTCTTCATGCGCTTTCATAATGCGAGCGTGGCTAGTGGGCAATGGGTTGTCACCTATCAGCAGCTCTTCGTACAGCTTTTCGCCAGGGCGCAAGCCTGTCACTTGTATTTCTATATCGCCATTTGGGTTGGCCTCGTCCTTTAACGCCAAGCCTGATAGCTCAACCATGCGTTTGGCAAGGTCAATAATTTTGACTGGCTCGCCCATGTCCAACACGAACACATCGCCACCACTGGCCATAGCACCCGCCTGAATCACCAGCTGTGCAGCCTCTGGGATGGTCATGAAATAGCGCGTAATTCGCTCGTCAGTCAGCGTAATTGGGCCACCGTCTTTGATTTGCCGGCGAAACAACGGCACCACAGAGCCTGAAGACCCCAGCACATTGCCAAACCGCACCATGCTGAAACACGTTTCAGCGCCTGCCTGCTGCATGGCAGCAGCCTGTGCCTGCAGCACCATCTCAGCCAAGCGCTTGCTGGAGCCCATCACATTGGTGGGGCGCACAGCCTTGTCGGTGCTGATCAACACAAAATCAGCTACACCATGCTTGGCAGCAAGTTTGGCCGTATTTAAGGTGCCCAGCACATTGTTTTTTACGCCTTCAGCTGGGTTGTGCTCAACCAAGGGCACATGCTTGTAGGCCGCCGCGTGGTACACCGTGTGCGGCTTCCATGTGCGCAATATCTCGTCCATGCGCGATTCATCTCGCACATTGGCTAACAGGGGCAGCAATGACACCTGCACACCAGCCGTGGCCATTTGAACTTGCAGCTCTTGCTCAATGGCATACAAGGCGAACTCCGTCAGTTCTACTAGCAGCAGCGCCGATGGCGACAGCTGTACGATTTGCCTACACAACTCTGACCCGATAGAGCCGCCAGCCCCTGTCACCATCACCACCTTGCCGGTGATGTTTTTGGCTAACATTGAGCGGCTGGGGGGTACAGGATCGCGACCTAGCAAGTCTTCGATGTCTAGCTCTTTAAGGTCAGAAACTTGCACGCGGCCTTGGGCCAGATCCATCACTCCTGGCAGTGTACGCACCTGCACATGAGCAGCACGCACAAGCTCTAATATTTCATTACGACGAGCACGTGATGTCGATGGCATAGCCAAAAATACTTGCGTTACACGCAGCTTAGCCACCAAGGCTACCATGGCTGAAGGGTTGTATATCTTTAATCCATTCAACACTTGCCCATGCAAGCGATCGTCATCATCGAGCAAGCCCACCACCACCAACTCTGCGCTTGTTTTTAGCGCAGCAGCCAGCTGCCGTCCTGCTGAGCCTGCGCCATAAATGAGCACTCTGGGCAAGCTTTCTCGATTCAAAATGCCTTGATAGACTCCGCCCAACCAATAACGCACAAACGCCCTTGACAAGGCTACCCCCAACAACAGCAACATGGGCTGCAAAATGCCCACGCTGCGAGGCACACCCGGCACCCCTATGGCCGTGAACGCAAATGCATAAATAAAGGCATAAATTGCCACAGCCTTCAACACTGTCATCAATGCTGGTAGCCCTGCGTAGCGAAAAATTGCACGGTACAAGCCAAACACAATAAACAACGGCAATGCAAACGCCATGGCGCCCACAAATGCCGTGAAATGCGCGTGCGACCAAACGGTCCATGACTCAAACCGAAGGTTAAAGGCCATCCACACAGTGATGGCGCAAACGAACGCATCGGCCCCTAGCGCCATGGCGCGTTTAAATGATCGTGGCAATAACAACAAGAAATTAGTAATTGAACTTGTTTTCATTTTTATAACGCTTCACCAGGCTTTAGCACTGCACCAGCTGGCAACTGCACACCGTAGCCAATGGCAGCGCCAGCTTGCATCCAAGCCAACGAGCCCAAAATGCTTCCACCTGCCATGCAGGCATTGACACCCAAATGGCCAAAGTCATGCACCTGCGCGTGATGGTCTACTACAGCGCCGCAATTAACGATCGCCCCTTGCCCCAGTATGGCTTCGGTACCCACAATAGCACCAGCCATCACCACAACGCCTTCAGCAAGCTTTGCACGGGGCGACACCATAGCCCTAGGATGCACAACATGGGGCAACGTAAACCCATCCGCCTGTAACTGACCATATAACTTTTGGCGCAAAGCATTATTTCCGATGGCAACAACAGCGTGCAAAGCATGTGCAGCGTATGCAGCAAAGCCTTTAGCGGGGCCCACAATTGGCACTCCCCACACTTCAGCACCTTGGGCAAACGCACCATCGTCTAAAAAGCCCACCAAAGTGTACTCGGCTGACATCAACACGGCCTCGGCCACAGACCGCCCATGCCCACCAGCACCAACAATCAGCAAGCGCGGCTTGCCTTCCGTCTGCTCAACAAGGGTCAATGCGACACCCCATCACGCCGCAGCACCTTCACAAAGGTCAGCCACAAAATACGAATATCAAACCACAACGACTGCTGCTGCAAATACACCACATCAAGTTGTACTTTTTGGGGAATGGGTAGCTCATCACGCCCATTCACTTGAGCCCAGCCAGTTAGTCCTGGCACGAGGTTGTGCACGTTTTTCTGAGTACGCAACTCGATCAGGTCGTGCTGGTTGAACAAGGCAGGCCGAGGGCCGACAAAGCTCATGTCGCCGATCAAAATACTCCACAGTTGCGGCAGTTCGTCGAGGCTGCTCTTGCGAATGAATGAACCAATCGGCGTTAAAACCGATTTCGGGTCAGCTAACAAGTGCGTGGCTACGGCCGGCGTCCCCACACTCATGCTGCGAAACTTGGGCATTTTGAAGATCTTGTTTCGCCGGCCCACCCGGTCCGACCAATACAGTGCCGGTCCTGGGGACGTGAGCCGCACCAACACCGCAATCACGGCAATGGGCACCAGCAGCACGATGGCTGCAAACACCCCCAAAGCCAAATCGAATAACCTTTTCACAGCTTCATGCCCTTCACAGCCTTCTTCAACCCTTGGTCCAGGGCCAAGGGCGGGTTCCAGCCCAACAGATAGCGTGTTTTTTCTATGTCCACCTGCAGGGATCCACACAGGCGCTGAGCCTGTGCGCGTTTGCCCAGCAAAGCAGCCCCTCCCTCCAATATAGAGGTAGGTATCGGTAGTAGGAACGCCTTTCTACCCATGGCCTGTGCGATGCGGCGCAACAACTCGCTGGTGGACACATCTTCTCCGTCTGACACCAAAAAGGTCTGCCCCGCAGCAGCGGGGTGCTTCAGGCAAGTGACCAACAAATCCACCAGGTTGTCTAAAGTCACCATACTGCGGGCGTTGTGTATGGCCCCCAAAGGCAGGGGCACGCCCCGTGCCACCCAACGCAACATGGAAGCGAAATTGGCTTTAACCCCAGGGCCGTACACGAGTGGCGGTCGCACGATCACCACTTCCATGCCGGTTTTGGCTTCTAGCTCACGCAATCCTAGTTCGGCCTCCAGCTTTGACACGCCGTACGGATCCAGAGGCGCCGGCTCATCATCCGCAGAAAACGGCCGCCCTGGCGGGGTGGCCTCGCCATTCACCTTGATTGAACTGACAAACACAAACCGGCACACACCAGCAGCTGCCGACTGTCTTGCCAGATTGAGTGTTCCCTCCACATTCACCTGCCGGTACACCACCAAGGGGTCACGGACTTCTTCTCGCATCACATGAACCCGCGCAGCGCAATGCACCACGACTTTCACACCATGCAAAGCTACGCGCCAGTCGGTTGTGGGCAGCAAATCCCCTACGAAAACTGACCTCACATTTTCGGGAAGTGCAACACCTTTGAGCCGGACAGCTGCCAACACATCACTCGCTGGGTATTCGCCAACAAGCCGCTTGACCAATGCCCCTCCCACAAAACCGGAGGCGCCTGTTACCAATACCTTGCCCATAGATACCGTCATGCCAACAACCTCTGGTAAATGGCCAAATGCTTGTCCACCACGGCGTGAACATCAAACTCTTGCTCGGCCAAACGCCTACCGGCCAAACCCATCGCCTTGCGCTGCTCGGAGTGGGTCAGTAGTTGCTCAATCGCGTACGCCAAATTCGCTACATCACGCACAGGTACCAACAGACCGGTTACGCCGGGTTCAATCGCATCGCGGCAGCCTGGCACATCGGTTGTGACAACAGCTCGTCCACATGCCGCCGCCTCAAGTAAGGCCTTGGGCATGCCCTCACGGTAAGATGGCAAAGCAACTACAGTCGCATTAGCCAACACCCGAGGCATGTCGGATCGGTAACCCCAGTGTTCCACCACCCGCTCAGACACCCAAGCATCCAGCTGCGGCTGCGTCACGCTGGTGGGATTGGCCGTATCCACCAATCCCACCAACACAAAACGCGCCACAAGCCCTTTTGCGCGCAACAGCCTAGCCGCTGCCACAAACTCAAAAACCCCTTTGTCAGCCAGCAACCGGGCCGGAAACAACACTACCGGCACGCCAGCTTCCTCTGGTACTACCGTGTATTGGTTCAAATCTACCCCTGAGCCGCGAATCATCTCTACTTTGAAGAGGTCAAAGCCCGTAAGAGCCATCAAGGTGTCGCGATCATCCGGGTTCTGAAAAATTACCGCCTGATTACGATGCCCCAAGGCACAGGCGTAAACACGCCCCACCAGCCTCTGAAGTAGCCGCGCCTTCAAGCCATGGGCCGTAAACACGTGGCCCAAACCAGACACCGCCGACACCAAGGCCGGCACCCGCATCCAGCGGGCAACTAAGCCGCCCAACAACACTGGCTTGATGGTGACCAAATGAACCACCTCGGGCCTAACCTGCCTAATGGTGTGCCGTAAATTCAATGCGGTTTGCACCGCGTTCAGCAACCCCACGCCACCGCGCACCAAGCCCAAGGTATGCACCTTGAGGCCATGCGCTTGCAACACACCCAACTTGTCGGTAATACTCGTGGCAATGTGCACCTCAAACCCCGCCTTCTGAGCCGCCAGTGCAATCGGCAAACGGTGCGATAGGAAGAACCAATCAACATTCACCACAAATAGTAGCTTTTTCATCGTGGATGGTTTTCTTCCAACCAAGCCTGAAACATTAATACATCCCACAAGTGGTGTTGCCAATTGCGCACACCCGACAAGTGCTCTAACCACTTACGCCGAATCGGTGCCGGATCAAAAAAGCCCTCTTGCCGCAACCGTGACTCGGACAGCAACGTTTCAGCCCAATCGCGCAGCGGACCGCGCAACCATTGGCCAATCGGAACGCCAAAACCCATCTTGGGTCGCTCGATCAACTCACGCGGCACATGTCGGTACAGCACTTGGCGCAGCGGCCATTTGGTCACGCCATTGCGCAGCTTGTAATTCAGCGGCAGGCTCCACGCGAACTCCACCACCCTATGGTCCAAAAACGGCACCCGCGTTTCTAGGCTCACGCCCATGGCGGCCCTGTCTACCTTGGCCAAAATGTCATCTGGCAAATAACTCAGCATGTCCAGCGCCATCATCCGCTCGACATCGTTCAACCCCTGTAAGTTAGGCGCGGCCCCAGTTAACACACTGGCAGGCTCTGTGGCACCCAGCACTACATTGGCGGGCTCTGCCCAATGCGACACCATGCCACGGTATAAATCAGCAACCGAACGGCTGCCCAACACAGCCGCGCCTTTGTGCAACTTGTCACCCACACGAGACATGGGCAATACCGCCCCCAACTTGTCCCATACGGAGGGGGGCACAGCGGTGATCATCCCCGCTGCCATCTGCCGCAAAGGCCGAGGAGTGCGCGACAACTTGCTCCACAGCCCTGCCGTCATTTGGTAACGGTTGTAGCCACAAAACAGCTCATCGCCTGCATCGCCTGAGAGCGACACCGTAACGTGTTGGCGGGCCAACTGACTGATCAGGAAAGTCGGAATCTGCGAAGAATCGGCAAATGGCTCGCTGTACAAACTAGGTAACTTGGGGATCACATCCAACGCTTGCTGCGCCGTGACGTACAACTCGGTATGGTCCGTGCATAAGTGCTGGGCCACAGCCTTGGCGTGCTCTGCCTCGTTGTAACCAGCCTCATGAAAGCCAATGCTGAAGGTGCGCACCGGCCTGTTGGACTGCGACTGCATCAGCGCCACCACGGTGGACGAATCGATACCGCCCGACAAAAAAGCCCCTAGCGGCACGTCAGCCATCATTTGCTGGCCCACAGCGTCGCGCAACAAAGCCTCTAAAGCATCGACCCCCTCATCTGGCGAACCCGCAAACGGCTGGGCCACGCCCTGCCGAGCCACCGCAGCCCCCGACCACCAGGCTCGCGTCACTGGCTCTGGCGCAGCCAAAGACACTGAGAGCATATGCCCAGGTGCCAACTTGTAAATGCCCGAATAAATGGAATGCACGCCACCAATGCAGTTATGGCACATGTACATTGCCAGCGCATCGCGGCTGATGTCTGCTACAAACGCTGGATGGCGACGTAAAGCCGACAACTCAGAGCCAAACAAAAAGGCCGCCTGCGCGCCCTGTCCCTGCCAGCCGTAATAAAGCGGCTTTTCACCCAAGCGATCACGTACAAGCGTGAGGGTGCGAGTGTGTTTGTCCCACACGGCAAAGGCAAACATGCCAGTGGCACGATGCAAAGTGGATTCGATACCCCAAGCGTCAAAGCCAGCCAACAGCGTTTCGGTGTCTGAATGTCCCCGCCAACTACGCAGCACTTCACCGACAGCACCTGCCTTTTCAAGCTCCAAACGCAGAACGAAATGGTTGTAGATTTCTCCATTGAAGGCGATCACATACCTTCCAGTAGGAGACATCATTGGCTGGCGCCCTGCATCGGACAGATCCATGATGGCTAGACGTCGATGTCCTAACCCGACGCCCTCCTTCGGGTCGACCCAGTAGCCCTCAGCATCCGGCCCTCGATAGACGATCGCATTGCACATCTCACCCAGAATCTGCCGGCCATCGTCACTGCCATCGACATGGCCATTTAAATAGCCCGAAAAACCGCACATAGTCTATGCCGACTCGCGACGCTCGTTGCGCAGATGACGCTCATAGTCATGCACGCGCTGGGCCGTGAAAAATGAGTGGTATTTTTCCGTTTCCACCGATACCGGCAAAACCACTTGATCAGAAAGAATGTATTCGTTCAAGACGGCTGAGGTGTAATACTTGTCGTCCGTGTGACGCCCGTTAAGAATGGCTTGCATCGCAAGATCGGCGAATTGTTGACCGCTGCGAAAGTAATACATGCCAGCTACAGCATGGTGACTGATAGGATTTTTTTCTGCCGCCTGCACTATCTGGCCATCTTTGACCCGAACATAGGACCAGCGCGGATGAACTGAATCAAAAACAGGGCAAGCGGCATCGGGGTTTTTGGCATTCACGCAGGACATAAAATCAATGATCGCACTGCGATCAAAAATCTGATCAGCATTGGCAATCACAAGCGGCGTGGAGCATGCAATATGTTCAACAGCCAGCAACACTGAGCACAACGCACCTGCAGTATTTTGCTTAAGCCGAACAATATTGGCTTGATGTCCTGCCAATAATTGGATTGTGCTGTCCAAGTGAAAACGTCGGCAATCCTCATCGCGAAGTATTACAGTGAACTTTGCCTCCGGATCAAGCAACATCAAGTTATTGATCACATGCTGAACCAGTGGTTGGCCATGAATTTCCACCAGTGGAGAGGGATAAGGGTACTCAAGCTCGCTGGCCAGAAAGGAAATACCAGCCATAGGAATTACGATATTAAGCATATTACACTCCCTCACAACGATTGATGGCCGCCTGAATGTTTGGCCAATTCACATCTTCAACGGACACAACCTCTAGTACATGCGCGCCAGAGGCGCGCGCGGCGGCAATGCCATTGGGATTGTCCTCAACGACCAGACACTCCTTTGGCATTAAGCCGAGTCTCTTGATTGCCTTGTTATACATCTCAGGATCTGGCTTTCCTTTTAGGACGTCTTGATTGGAAAGGAAAAATTCGAGATATTGATTTAGTGCAGACTTCCCCATCATGAGCTCAATAGAAGCTCGAACCGAATTCGAGCAAACTGCAATACGATAGCCTGACTTACGTAATTGGGACAAGGCGTATTGATGATGGAAGGTTGGCCTACAGCGGGTAGCCGTAATTTCCATCGTATAGATCTGTTTAAGATCATTCAGAAATCCATGCAAGGCAACTGGCAGCCCCCGCTCCAAGGACAACATCTCAAGCTTTTTTCGGGTGGGAAGGCCGTCATAGGTAACGAGATGGTCATAGCGACTAATTTCCATCCCGAACAAGCCGAGCGCACGGTTGAGAGCCTCATAATGCCAATCCTTAGCATCGATTAGTACGCCATCCATATCGAAAATGACGGCTCTAATTTTATTCTTCATCAAAAAACTCCTTGGCTTCTTTTACCAAATCAGTACACAAATAAACCCGTGATGGATCCCTCAAAGATTTCAATCTTTCCCATAAAAGCAGATGAGGACGGCGATGAAGTTCCGGCGAAACAATCGCCACCCGCTTGCCACGGTCGATCCAACCCTGAATCAGAGAACTATCGAACCATTCACTATGGAATGCATCAAGCCAGATCCACGGAGCGTCTTCTGCGAGCACATTAATTGGTTCGTATTCACTGATACGCGCAGCAATCGGCATCTGCAGGCGCTGATAGCCAAGCGTGTCAGGCACGGACATATCAAAAACAAAATATTCATCAATGCCATGCTGCTGCAACGCCGCCTGCAAGGAAGATTGCAATCCATCCGCTTTAATATTGAGCGCCAGTATCGGCCGGGTTAGACGCATGGTATACGCCTTGAGCAGAGTATCCAAGCTTAGCGCGCTGCCTAGGCATGGCGGGTCATGCGAGACCACTAAAGTGCCATCGCAGTCCCGAATATCCGTTTCAATGCCCACGCCCAAGTCAAACGAAGCACTCAACGCCTCCAAGGAATTTTTTTCTTCGGGCAGGGCCCAGAGCCCACGATGCGCAAGTATTTTAATCATGATTTAATGAAATTGAACGATAGATTTTTCACAAAAATTAAATCCGACGATTTAGGAGTAAACATATTAAATGTCACGTATTAATCAAATTTCTGTTAGAACGCAATGGCGATGCACCCTGATATTTTAGCGTTATCATAATCGCCAACCAGCACCAGAAAAACATATATGAAAATAGTGGAAATGTTGTTAATAAAAAACCGATGGCGATCAATACCTTACCCCCCACTCGAACGATAGTCGAGAGGATCAAGCCAAATACCAGCATTCCAATCAACCCAAAAGAGTAAATAATAAATACAAATCCATTCGCAGCAATAGATTGAAATTTCTCGGTGTCAACTCCATGCCCAAAAAAAATAAATGCATCAAGCTCAAAGTTGTCAAACGATCCAAACCTTGCCTGCCTTGAAGGATCGTTATCAATATCAATTATTCTATTGAATGTAATAGATGCATCTGCAATATCCTGAACCGTCAAACCAGAAAAAGCAATCACCAACCCTCCCATTGCGCCAAATAGAACTAACAACCACATCAACGGCTTAATCCCATAAAGCAAATACATAAGCACCACAGCGGCACCGATCCCCCAGAGCGATTGAGTAAATACTATTCCAACTATTCCAACTAACTCAATACGCAAACTTCTTTTCTGAAAATGCGGGCAGGCACTTAGAAGACAAAACATTACCGTACAATACATGTTTGGTTCCTGAAATATTCCAGCCGGCCGAAAATAGTTAAGCTCCTCATTTAGACTTCGAGATTCAATTGCTCCCAAAATACGAGTCAAATCCAGAAAATAGCCACCCCCATAATAAGCCAGCGACTGAATCAACAAAAAAATAGAACCGATTAAAATAATCATCTTTATCTGCGCCTCAATCACCCCCCTAGGTATAGAGCGGACAATAGCGCGATTAATTGGTAAAACGATTAAAAAACCTACTGAGATTGCACTGACCGCCAAAATTCCATCGTTGAAAAATGCCCCCATAAAAATCCAAGGCGCCAAAAGCAAGTAAACAAGTCCGAAATTGACGCAATCAATTTTATTGATCAACCGACTAAACCAAGAAAATAGCGCAACAATTAATAAAATTATTGATATATAGTCAAAGACGCGACCCAAGCCAGGATAATAAATATCCGACATAAGAAACATCAACAGCATTGAAACAAAATTCAACGCTGAAATTAATTTAATTTTTTGAAAAATAAACCCCATAGAGATAAAGCATCACATTCTTAACGACGAAGTGTTGTGCATCACTTCACCCGCTCTAGCTCTCTGCTCCACTTATCATATACCGCACATGGATTAAATTCTTTTCTTACGAATTCCGATGCATTTTCTGAAATCGTCTTACCAACCAAATCAAATCCTTCTTTTAATATTTTAGTAAGATTCTCTAATTTTCCATCATATGGCAAGTAATGCTCAAAGGGAACCAGCTGCAGTCCATCATAATATTCTCTTTGTGCGATAAGCACACATCCAGACGCCATAGCTTCAAATGCACCGAGTGCCGGAAAGCCCGACAATTCTTCGCCTACAACTGCATAACGATGCTGGTTATATAGATCGACAATATTGATGGAGAAATATTTTTTTTGCGAGATACGAAAATGAGAAATCAGGCGACTAATGCGATTCTGACCGTAGTCCCTGTAAGGACTTATCGCGCATGTCACCTGGTTCGAGAGTTGATCAGCAGCCTCGTAAAGCGCAAGACGCACCGGGTGGTAGGTGGATGTCTGTGTGGCAGCCATGAAGTCAGCGTACTTATGCGCTGGCTGCTCAAGTCTCAGATCATGGAAACTGCCAGTAGCAATGGCTTTGGGTTCGCGTGTAAGCCACGGCTGTTTATTCATAAAGCGCGCACCTACAGCGAAAGGCAATACCAAAAAACTTTTTCCGTACCAATGAAAGTACCGCCGGAAGTAATCATTTCCTGTTATGTCGGAGTCACCTGCGAGATACGCGTTAGGAATACGCTTAATGTTCTCAGCCTTCATGGATGTGGCTGTAAAATAATGACTTAAGTGAAATACTACCGTACGGTAGAGTCTAAGAGTCTCTTCTCGAAGCTTGAACCGTCCAGTTGCTGCCTTGTAGGAAAAAGTTAACAAGACCTCATCGACCGGAACTTGAGGTATTGCAACGCGTTTTACTTCATCGCCAAAACCATTGATGAACTTCCAAAGCCGAAATTCCAGGTTGGACAGTTGCATGCGCAGCCACCGAGGTAACCAATGGAACAATTTTTCAGGAACTAATCCTGAAGCAGTTCCATCCACTAAAACTCGGATAGTGGCACCATTTTTAAGGGCTTCATCAAACATAAAGCCATACTTTTTTAGCGGCCGACGCCTAAGTAAGCGGAACTGTAATGGCTCCGCAAGAAAGTCATCAACGTGCGGGTTGTAGTAAATAGTCATTTTATTTTTTTGTTATAAACAAGCGAATACAAATTCCTAAAGCTATGTAAATAGTTGCCTTCAAGAACAATGCGATCACCCTTCGGCCGCCCATTGCGCATCCGAACTCGCGGATCATCAGTAGATGACCCTTTGCCAGTAGTGGCATTCGCAAGAAAAACCCTTTGTTCACAGACAATCGATCATCGCCATCGGTAACGTAGATACGGGCTACCCCACTAGACAAATGCGCTGGGCCAAAGTTTTTGATGAGCCTTGCGCAGCCGATTCCTTCGTAGCCGCGCAGCGCCTGGATGTAAGGCGGCTCTATGCCCACCAATTTTTTATTGATCGCAGTCAGCGCCTCACCAAACGAAGTGTGACGTAAATTGGTTGAAAGAGAAATAGATAGACTTTCACCTTCACGTTCTCCTACGAATTCACCTGTATTGGTTCGGCAACGAAAGAAAATTATCGGTGTTTCGGCATGCCATTTAATCTCCTCTTTGATTAATTTACCAGCTCCGATCTCATAATAATCATCAGAATCAAGAAATATAACCCAGTCACCTTGCGACTGCGTATATCCAACATTTTTGGCTCCACTTACGCCAACATTGCTCGGCAGGTCGCGTATCAAAATGGTGCCATGTTCGATTTCACGGCTGTAGCGCGCCTTAAGAAATTGAGATGTTCCATCTGAGGATGCATCATCGACAACGACGATCTCTTGGTCAGGCATTTCACGTAGGGCCGAATTGATCGCGCGCTCAATACAGCGCCTTCGGTTGAACGACGTGATGACAGTGGTGCACTTCACGGTCAAGGAGTCTTGTCGAGTGAGTTGAAGTATTCAAGGTCTTCCGGTACGCCCAGACCATACATGCCAGCACGGTCGCTTCCGATGTTCATGTAGCCTATCTGCAGACCCTGCCGGATCATGTAGTTGTATACAGGTGCAACGTAGAATTCGTTATTGGTCCGATCGTTACTCGATATCATCTCACGTGCGGCGAGCACGAAATCTCGACCACGCCGATAGTTGTAGATGCCGACAGTTGCCTCATCGGAGACAACTTTCTTTTCCACAACATTGACCACTTTGCCTTCACAATCAAGGGCAATGAAGGACCATTTTGGATCGTTTGCACTCATCGTCATGATGAATCCGTCAAACGCGCCGTCCACCATCTTTGTTAAATAAGCATCCATCGAAACAGAAACATACTGATCGCAATTTGCGATCATCAAAGCGTCGTCATTATCGATAAATCGCTCGGCCAGTAAAACTGTACATGCAGCCCCTTCTGTTACCTGATCGATGGGAATAATTTCTGCATTTGGTCCTGCAGCACGAAGAGTTGCTGCAAGATCAAACTGATCCAAGTGTTCTTTTTGGCAAATAAAAATAAATCGGTGAGGCATAGAAGGTCTAAGGTTTTCTATCACAACCTCAATCATGGGGCGACCGTGTACTGGCAATAATGGTTTAGGCAACAAATAACCCGCTTTGGTGAAGCGACTACCGCGACCAGCCATCGGAATAACTATATTAATCATGAGAACCCTCCACAAAAAATTTATCACCTTGGACAGCAGGAATTTTAACAACAAATGTTATTACGTCAGTCAAGGCTTCAAAATCCGTGGCATCTCCAGGCGGAATTTCAAGGATAGTATCCCGTTCATATTCAAGACCATTCATTCGAACTTTACCTTCAACGATAACTGTAAATTCTGTTGCAATTTGGTGCACATGCAAAGCTTCATGGTCCCCAGCGGCATAGCGTTTGACTGCACACTCAAACTGATCGGTTTTAAAAACGGTTGGAAGAAATGGCCCTATAAACCATCCTTTTATCATCGAATTCAAGTTGTATTGATTTACCACTGGCTTCACCTCTTTTTAATTAAATTAAAAAATGAGAAAAATAATCTGAATCATTTTCCAAAAAACTTACTTCGACGCAGTCTAAAAATTGTATATCCAAGCAATCCGAACTTAATCATATTTAAAATTTTTGAGTTCTTCATCCAACTTCTTACAAAGCCACGTTTATCGAAAACATCTGTGTCTGAAAACCCAAGAGAGTTTGGCGCATACTTAAACCACTTGCCCTTTTCGACCAAATGTTCATACTTCAGCAAGTTTTTGTTGACCGCATAATGTCTTGAGCCATCAATTACCTTATGCTCAAACTCCCAAATCGAGCCGTTCTGCGTTAACATTTTCAGCAAATATGAACGTTCCCAAATCGCTGCCTGAAGTGACGAATAGTAAGGCTCATCATTAGCGAGTCGATTAACTCGCTCAATATCACACCTCAAGTTCTTAAAAAGCTGAAAAAATCCACCTACAGCAGAACGCTCGAGTGGTTTCAACCTCAGATAGTCAATTTTCTGTCCGCTCATCAGATTCAAAAAATATGACAATTTATCTGGATCAATCTTCTCATGAAAGAAAAAATCATCGAGTATTAAAATGATGTAATGGAACTGCTGCGGCAACGCGTTGATCTGTGATTCAAGTTCCGTTCTCCAACCAGAGACCGGCGCTGTGATAGTTTGAAAAGGAGCATCCGCGGTCTGTTCGTTAAGACCGACATAAAAAGCAAGATCTGTCGTCGGCCAGTTTCTGACAATGCTCCCCGATACTAGACTGAATACATCGAAGGTGTTATCAGAGGAAGATACAAATAAACAACAATCATTCATCATCTTTTTTCTTTTTCGAACCAGAAACAGCCACAGCCATAAGCCTGCCGATCTGCCATCACCTCAGTGGCATGACGAATCAAACCGCCCTCAAATTCATCGTCGGGAATTAGTGCGAATTCCTTTAATTGAAATCCTTCAAACATGCTGACTACCTGGCTGTAGGTATAAATTCTGTGTGCATTGAATTTTATAATTGACCTCCCGCCAACTGGAACAACAAATAATAATGTCCCAGTCGGTGCCACCACACGTTTGAGTTCGTTTATTGCCTTCACATCACCGTCATAATCCAACGGGTCCCCGTATCGACCAAGACCAATGTGTTCGACAACGTGCATACACGATAGAGAACTGATGCTATTGCTATCAAAAGGAAGAGCACATAGGTCACCCTGATGGCAATTAACTCCAACTAGATCAAGTTTAGCTGGCCGATAATCGTAAAATTCCACCGGAACAAACGCTGATACGTTAGCAATAAAGTTCAACGAACTGGAAATATCAGTATGTACGGCGGGTCTTGATTCAGCGACTATTCGTGACGCCCAAGCCGTATGAAAGACATAGTGTCGATCAAATCCAGTGTTTGGTGTGGCATCAAAAAGGCATAGATGCAAATCAGTTAAATTCATTGAAAATCTTGGCCGATCATTGAATTTAATGCTCAAAAATTGCATTACCACCTTGAAAAAAAACACTACCGCAAAAAGGCGATTCTTTACTCGTTTAACAATTTTGCCGATAAGATTTCTATTGATTTTCACCGATCTCTCCTATTGATTTATAACTTATGCATATAATTGAAATAAGTCAGAAATTGCTTAATAATTTGATAGCGAACTGGAACTGCCCATATTAATCGGCTAGCCAAATTGCGTGCCGGGGGCCGCTGCATATCCTCAATTGAATATAATCTTGGAACGTAGCCTTCGTATTCCTTCCACCAATTTATGTTAAATCCCTGACGTATCGGTCGGAAAGAAATATTTTTCGAGGCATTAAACCAACAAATACCAAGGTAGTCATCGTTTATTAATGTGAAGTACCTATCTATAATTTCCTTATGCGTCAAATTGGTACCATATTTTCTCTCAATGCGATCCTTAAAAATAGCGTACAACTCGGTGTGCGCGTCATAAGCATAAATTCCACGCAAACTATACTCTTTGTCGCAGTAAATTATTGTGTCTGGTTTCTTACCTTTACAGATATTGAGTTCCTGCTGCATTCGGTCTGGCATATTGAATTCAAGCTCATATGAAAACGCATCGTCCGACCAAAGAAGCTGAGCACCTGCCATTGTGGAGAAAGAATATAGATCAGGAAAAGATGAAAACCAATCGGGATTAACGGACAAGTGGCGAAAGCTTCCAGTAACAACACGCCCTCCCAGTTCATTTTCTGAACCAAGGCTGGACAGTCGAAGCAAGTCATTCACGTTGAGGCGAGTTGGCAGCATGTCGGTCCGCCATTTCAGCACGTGCGTACAATTTCTATCTGCTAGCAATTCAAGTCCGCGAGCCGTGGTATATCGTTGCAGATTTCGGTTTGTCACCCCGTTCACTGTTGGCTTTTCGTTCAATATCAGTTCATAATCGCCAACAGGGCAAAGAGTTTTATTATCCTTCCATGTGGACACAACAACAAGATCAAACTGCTCGGATAGCTGATCAATAATAGGCTTTAAAGGAACTCGAATATCACCTTGAATTATGCAGCCCAACATCAAGATGCATCTCCATAACCACGCATCAAACCACCAACATTTTGTTGATTTGCCTTATTCTCTTGCTTTTTCCACTGTTTCAAAAAAGCCTCATATGTTGGCTTTGAATAGTGATAAGGAAATTTATCTTCTTCGTGCCAATCCACCTTTTCATCATCAATGTAAATATTAGTTATATGAGAATGCTTCTGTTCGATTTTCCTCATTACTCTTAAAATTTCCCCCCCCCTTTCCTTATATATCTTTCTTTCATCAAGAGATGTTGGGAAATGTAAAAATATTACACGTTTATCTGGATAGAGGGAATTCAACACGTCGAAAAATTTTATATATGCGTTTTCAATATCATCTATTGGAAGTAGGCCATGATTTTCAAATAACGCATCAAATTCTAGCGTATGCTTGATGTCCGAATAATGACAACTAAACGACCACCCTTCATTCCTATGACTGAACTTTTGATCGGTCAGTTCAGAAAAAGAATCCATCAGAATAAAATCACAATCTTTCCATCTAAGCCACGGCAGAGATTCTTGCTCTTTAATCAATGGATAAATATCGGCACGCGAGATGTGGCCTCTTATTTTTTTTGACTTTGGCCTCGCATTACCTTCAATCCATTCACATAAAATATCCACCCGCGTTTTCTGCTGGTTTATGAGTATGGCATGCTTATCTTTACTATGACGCAACGCAAAGATATCTTTCCCTAAACAAGCAGTTCGCCCGAGCACTATTCTCCTATTGATTGGGATTAATACCCTCAATAGAAATATAAATTTATCTCTTATTTGCATGAGGCGTCGAATATAGATCTGAAATACCGTCACTATTTTTTTTGATTATGCATTTTATCCAAAAGAAATACTATTGTCTGTACCATAGCTTGGCGACCCACTTGGGTTGCCGCAGCAGTCGCTATTAGCACCACTCCTACTCCAACAGAGAGGAAGGCAATTTCAACCAGTTTTGTCATCCCCTCATGAGCCTCAAATAGCATGTGTATTCCTAGCGAGAACAACAAGGCAACAATCGTTGGAACAAAGACATCCCCACCGTACCACTTCCACTTTTCTCGCTTAAGAATCTGCGCATGCATGGCGGGAATAGAAAATAATATATATCCTACATTAACCATGACCCACACCCAGGCAGCTGACATAACTCCGTATCTTGGTACTAATATTAATAAAGCAGGAACGATGACCGCAACACTTATAAAATATGTAATTATCGTAAGTCTTGGTCTTCCATATGCAAGTTGTGCCGCATAAGGAGCGTGAGTCAGTCCATTAAAGGCAGAACCAATTATCCATACTGATAATATTGGTGCGATAGCCTGACTCGTGACAATGCTGTGCGTCCAAAGGAATATTATCTTTTCAGAAAAAAAACAAAGAACTAAGGCAGCCGGGATGACAGCAATCGTGAGCAATTGCGCAAATTTATGATACTGCTCTGCAAAAGTCTTTTCTTCGCCAGCGGCAACAAGTGCAGTGAACCGAGGGAAAGCAACATTGCTGATTGGAATTGAAAGTGCGGTAAGTGCGCCAGCCACTGTTGTGGCAAGAGTGAAATATCCAAATTGTTCCAAGGTTAATAGCTTAGATAATAAAAGCTTGTCCACCTGCGTCATAAGTGTCGCTAGCAAGGTGATTGTTGTCATTCCTGCTGCGAAGCGGCTAATATCTTTGAGCGCACCAATACTGAATTTCGGAGATAGCGGCGGGCCAGGCAAAACTTTTCTAATTTTCCATGAAAACACGACAATCTCAATCGCCCCAATTATGCCATGGTAAATAAAGAATGCCTGTATTGTTGGTGCCAAATAAGCTAATATGGCAACTGCGCCTACTCCGCGAATTGTTGAAAAATATGCATTAGCAAAATTAAGCCAAACATGATGCTCCAAACCCAAGAGTGCACTCCGGTATAGCGTACTTATCCATCGCAGCCCGATGATGATACCCGTAATCGCAAGTGCTTGAGTAACAGTATTAATTGTGAGGGTCTGAGTATTTAGCCACTCAGTAGCAATCCACGGAGATGCTCCCATTACAAGGAACATTATCAAAACACCACTTCCCAAGAACACAATCTCCATTGACCTAAGAAGATTATGAATGCTTTGCGGAGTATGCATACCTGCGGTAAATCGTGCCATTTCTCTATTTAGGGTAGGCGTTAGCCCCATATCCAGCAATGCAAACCACCCCTGCAGTGATAGAAACACACCGATTAGACCATATGCCTCAATGCCAAGGTATTTTACGTATAAAGGCACAAAAGCCAGTCCAATCAGAGCTGACCAGCCTGTACTGAAGTAGTTGGCGATGAGGTTACGTTTAACCATTTTGTTCTAAGCAACCCAAAAGCTAAACAATTTTTGGTGCTGGTTTATATACCACTCCATTACTTGTTTTAATCCCTCGCCTCTTCTGTATTTTGCCGTGCATTCAAGCAGTGTGCTGGTCTTGGGAATATCTGCTAAAAAATGGAGCACGTCTACTGCTCGGAAGTTTCGATAAATTGGCTCAGCTTGGGCGAGATCAGGATATTGATCCGCCAAGTTAACCCGCAACGCTTCATAGAGTTGGTTGGATGTAGTGCGTTCACCAACCGCAATGGGAAGGCCCACGTATCCCAAGTCTACAACTGCGATGGTGACGGATTTAATAGTTACTCCACGCTGACATTTACTTGGTAGCCATTTGCTTTAAGCAGCGAGTGCTGTTTGGCTTGCGCTAGGTCTTTGGCGACCATTTCTTGACACATTTCTCGCACAGAAATTTTAGGCACCCAGCCGAGTTTTTGTTTGGCTTTACTGGGGTCTCCTAGCAAGGTTTCGACTTCGGTGGGGCGGAAGTAGCGCGGGTCGATTTTGACCACCACATCACCCACTTTCAGGCCGGGGGCTTTATCACCTTGAATCGCCGACACCGTGGCAGTTTCGTTGACGCCTTCGCCTGCAAACTTCAGGGTGATGCCCAGCTCTTGGGCGCTCCACTCTATGAATTGGCGCACGGTGTATTGCACGCCGGTGGCAATGACAAAGTCTTCAGGCTGGTCTTGTTGAAGCATCATCCACTGCATTCGCACGTAGTCTTTGGCGTGGCCCCAATCGCGCAGGGCGTCGATGTTGCCCATGTACAGGCATTGCTCTAGGCCTTGGCTGATGTTGGTCAAGCCTCTGGTGATTTTGCGGGTGACGAAGGTTTCGCCACGGCGTGGGCTCTCGTGGTTAAACAATATGCCATTGCAAGCATAGATGCCGTAGGCCTCACGGTAGTTCACGACAATCCAGTAGGCGTACATCTTGGCCACGGCATAGGGGCTGCGAGGGTAGAAAGGCGTGGTTTCTTTTTGAGGGGTTTCTTGCACTAATCCATACAGCTCAGATGTGCTGGCTTGGTAAAAGCGTGTTTTCTTTTCCAGGCCCAAGATGCGAATCGCCTCGAGCAGGCGCAAAGTACCGATGGCGTCCACGTCGGCAGTGTATTCAGGAGATTCAAACGACACAGCCACATGGCTCATGGCACCGAGATTATAAATTTCATCTGGCTGCGTTTCTTGAATGATGCGCACCAGATTGCTGGTGTCACTCAGGTCGCCATAGTGCAGCTTGAGGTTGGCATGCTCGATGTGCGGGTCTTGATAGACATGGTCAATACGCTGGGTGTTGAATGAGCTGGCACGGCGCTTAATGCCGTGAACGATGTAGCCTTTTTCCAGCAAAAATTCGGCAAGATAGGAGCCGTCTTGGCCGGTAATGCCGGTGATCAATGCCACTTTTGGTGCGACTTTAGTTTGGGTCATATTCAGGTTGGGCTCCTACAGGGGATCAGCTCCGTGTCAAAAAGTCTTGATAGGCTTTCGTCAGGCCTTGCAGCAGGGGCACTTGGGCGTTCCAGCCTAGGCTGTTGAGTCGGCTGCTATCCATCCACTTGCGCGGCGTGCCATCAGGTTTACTGGTGTCAAAAGTCACCGCACCTGTGTATCCCACCACTTGGGCTATTGTTTGCGCAGCTTCGGCAATGCTCACATCTGCTCCATAACCCACATTGATGTGGCTGAGCATGGGGCTGGTTTGTTGGTCGTAAGTGGACTTCGGCAGGTTCATGACGTGTACGCTGGCAGCGGCCATGTCATCAACGTAGAGAAACTCGCGCTTCGGCGTGCCGCTACCCCAGATGGCCACGCTGGGGGCATTGCTGATTTTGGCTTCGTGAAAACGACGAATCAGCGCGGGGATGACATGGGAGTTTTCGGAGTGGTAGTTGTCACCGGGGCCGTAAAGGTTGGTGGGCATGACGCTACGGTAGTCCACGCCGTGGCTTGCGCCGTATTGGCGGTTGTAGCTTTCGCACAGCTTGATGCCTGCAATTTTGGCAATGGCGTAGGGTTCGTTCGTAGCTTCTAGGGTGCCAGTGAGCAATGCGTCTTCGCGCATGGGCTGAGGCGCCAGCTTGGGGTAGATGCAGCTGGAGCCGAGAAAAAGCAACTTCTTCACGCCATTACGGAATGCAGCGTCAATGATGTTGGCTTCAATGACTAGGTTTTGGTAAATGAATTCGGCTGGGTAGGTGTTATTGGCATGAATACCTCCAACCTTGGCGGCTGCCAAATAGACTTGGTCGGGCTTCTCGGTCGAAAAGAAGGTCCGCACGGCAGCTTGATCAGTGAGGTCAAGCTCGGTATGGGTACGGACAACAATACGCTCGGCAGAGTATCCCTGTGCGAATAGCTGTCGCACAATTGCCGAGCCAACCATGCCACGGTGACCCGCCACATACACCTTTGGGAATCGATTCATGAATTTGTACGTCCATAATGGTCGTCAAAACGAACAATGTCGTCTTCGCCCAAGTAGCTCCCTGATTGCACTTCTATGATCTCCAGTGGAATCGATCCGGGATTCGCTAACCGATGCACTTCGCCCAACGGAATATAGGTAGACTGGTTTTCGGTCAGCAACAGCACCTTTTCTCCATTGGTAATTTCGGCTGTGCCTTTCACCACAATCCAGTGCTCGGCCCGGTGGTGGTGTTTTTGCAGGCTGAGACTAGCGCCAGGCTTGACCTGAATGCGCTTAACTTTGAAACGGCCACTTTCGTCGATGCTGTCGTACCAACCCCAAGGTCGGTGCACCTTACGGTGAAGAGTGTGCTCCGTACGTTTTGTAACTTGCAGTTGGGTAACGATGTGCTTCACTTCTTGGCTGCAGTTTTTGTCAGCCACCAGCACGGCATCGGGTGTTTCCACCACGATGAGATCGCTCACCCCCACTAAGCTAACCAATCTACTTGACGCATGCACTAGCGTGTTGTGACTTTCGGTGGTGAGCACATCGCCCAAATGGGCGTTACCGTGTTTGTCTTTCGGTAGCACACTCCATACGGCGTCCCATGCACCTAGATCGCTCCAGCCAGCATCCAACGGTACCATTTTGATTGGGAAACTACTCACAGGGCAATGCTCCATAACCGCGTAATCCACTGATTTACCGAGGATGGCGGTGAACTCAACTTTACCAGGGCGAATAAAAGCATCATCGATGCTACGCTTGTCCCATGCTAGTTGGGTCGCCTGAGCGATATTAGGGCAAAACTGGTTGAGCGCTTTCAGCCAAACGGAAGCCTTAAGCACAAACATGCCTGCATTCCAGTAATAGCCCCCCTCGTCAAGGTATCTTTTGGCTGTGGCGGCATCGGGCTTTTCAACAAAACGTTCAACAACCAAAGTTGGCACCGGAGCGGCGGTAGTCTTGATGTAGCCAAAGCCGGTTTCGGGCCGATCTGGCCTGATGCCTAGTATGACGATACTACCCTTAGCAGCTTCAGTTATTGCCTGCTGCATGGCGCCGGTAAATGCAGCGAGATCTGCCACCGTTTGATCTGCTGGCGTGACAACAAGTACCGGGTCTTCATCATTGGCTTGCGCCGCCAGTGCGGCCAACGTTAAGGCTGGAGCGGTGTTACGGCCTACAGGCTCCAACAAGGCCGCGCCCAACTCGATGCCAACTTCGCGCAACTGCTCAGCGGCCAAAAACCGGTGCTCCTCACCCGTCACGATCAGTGGCTTGGCGACCTCGGTTTCTGCACTACCCAGCGACATCAGCCGCTGAACAGCTTGCTGGAAAAGGCTTTCGGTCCCAGTTAGGGAAAGGAACTGTTTAGGGAAACCGGCGCGAGACAGAGGCCATAGGCGGGTTCCAGCACCTCCGCACAGAATAACGGGCTGTATGCGATTAATGCTCACTTCAATCTCAACATGTCATTTTTACGACAAAATCCGATGTACCAATCCATTGCTTCTTTTAGCCCTTTACCGATCTGGTGCGAAGGGCGGTAGCCCAACAAGTTTTTGCCTTTGCTGATGTCCGCCAAGGAGTGGCGCACATCTCCTGCACGGAAGTCGCGATAGACGGGTTTTGCCTCATCAATGTGCGGAAATCGACTAGACAGGTTGTCACGCAGATGGAAGTAAAGCTGATTCAGGCTGGTGCAGTCCCCAACGGCCACGTTGTAGACTTGGTTTTTGGCTTCGTCTGGGCAGCAAGCGGCCAGTAGGTTGGCCTGAACGGCGTTGACCACAAAGCAAAAGTCGCGGCTGGTTTCACCGTCACCGTTGATGTAGACGGTCTCGCCTTTAAGCAAAGCATCTGTCCATTTGGGAATAACGGCGGCATAAGCGCCGTTGGGGTCTTGCCTGGGGCCAAACACGTTGAAGTAACGCAGACCAATGGTTTTAAAGTCGTAGCTGCGAGCAAATACGCTGGCGTACAGCTCATTCACGTATTTGGTCACGGCGTAGGGACTGAGGGGGTTGCCAATGTTTTCTTCCACCTTCGGCAACGCGGGGTGGTCGCCATAAGTACTGCTGCTAGCGGCGTAGGTGAAGCTTTGCACCTTAGCATCGCGAGCGGCTACAAGCACGTTTAGAAAACCGGTGATGTTGGTGTCGTTGGTAGCCAGTGGGTCAGCCAAGCTTCGGGGCACACTGCCTAAAGCAGCTTGGTGCAACACATAATCCACCCCAACACAGGCCTTTTGACAGTCGGCCAGTTGGCGGATGTCGCCCTGGATAAATTTAAAGTTACCCCATTGCGCAGGACTGACTAGGCTTTGCACCTCGTCCAAGTTCCGTTGGTGCCCAGTGGCAAAGTTGTCCAAACCGACTACACGTTGATCGAGCTTGAGCAGGGTTTCAAGTAAGTTGCTACCGATGAAGCCAGCCACGCCGGTGACGAGCCAGGTTTGCGGGGCTTGGCGCAATTCAGCTTGCAGACGTTCGTATTGGGTCATGATCACAGGCGTCCATCTGCTGCGCCCAAAGGCAGGATGCTCTTGACATCAAAAACAACTGCGCCGGACTGGCCCCAGGCTTTGACTCCAGATTCACCAAGCGCAATAAATTGCTGGTGACCAACGGCAAGCACGATGGCGGCGTATTGGCCTTGTTCGGGAGGATGCGTGAGGCACTTCAGACCGTATTCGTGTTCGGCTTCTTGAATGTCAATCCACGGGTCATACACATCCACTTGGGTGTTGTAGCCCTGCAGGGCTTTGACGATATCCACCACTTTGGTGTTGCGCACGTCAGGGCAGTTTTCTTTGAAGGTTAGGCCAAGAACCAACACTTTGCTGCCCAGCACCGGCAGGCCTTTGCGCAGCATGAGTTTGACGGTTTCGTCGGCCACATGTGCGGCCATGCCGTCGTTGATACGGCGACCAGCCAAGATTACCTCGGGGTGGTAGCCCACCTCCTGCGCTTTGTGGGTAAGGTAATAGGGATCTACGCCAATGCAGTGCCCCCCCACAAGTCCAGGCCTAAAGGGCAAGAAGTTCCATTTGGTGCCAGCAGCTTTGAGCACCTCGAGGGTATCGATGTCTAATTTTTTGAAGATGAGGCTTAACTCATTCATTAGAGCAATGTTCAAGTCGCGCTGGGTGTTTTCGATCACCTTAGCGGCCTCAGCCACTTTGATACTGCTTGCTTTGTAGGTGCCTGCAATGATGATTTGTTTGTACAGCTGATCAACCTCTTCAGCGACGGCAGGCGTGCTGCCGCTGGTCACTTTTTTGATGGTAGGCAGACGGTGCTCCTTGTCACCGGGGTTGATGCGCTCTGGGCTGTAGCCACAGAAAAAGTCTTGGTTGAACATTAAGCCACTAAACTTTTCAAGCACGGGTACGCACACTTCTTCGGTTGCACCAGGGTACACCGTAGATTCATAAATGACGATATCGCCTACTTTAAGCACCTTACCCACCGTTTCGCTGGCTTTGACCAGCGGCGTCATATCGGGCCGGTTGGCTTGGTCCACAGGAGTGGGCACGGTTACGATGAACACCTGTGCTTGTTGCAAATCTTGCAGGTTACTGCTGTAGCAAAGCTGTGTTGCAGCTTGCAGCTCTTGGATGTTGCATTCGAGAGTGTGGTCTTTACCTGACTGCAACTCATTGATACGTGATTGGTTAATGTCAAAGCCAATGGTGGCGCGGCGCTTGCCAAACTCAACAGCCAGCGGTAAGCCCACATAACCAAGGCCAATAATTGCGATGGTGGAGTTAGCAGTCTTCATTTTTTAATAAATGCGAGTCTAATTTTCTGAATTTTTTCTGCAGCTTCTTCATTTTGACTCGCATTACACCAAGCACTGCGAACAAACACAAAGACCACCAAAACAAACCCCGACGCAAGCAAAGCCAACAACGCAACCAAAATGCGCTTAGGCGATGTTTTGCGCCGCGGCAAACTAGGCTGCTGCACAAACACCTCAGCGCCTTTGACAGTCAAGCTTTTTTTTAGCTCAATGTTCTCCAGCTCTTTGCGGGCCACCTCAGCGGTCAAAGTGGCATAGTGCTTCATCATCACGTCTAGCCCTGTGTCGTTTTGACCCTGCTTACCCATTTGCTTTTTGAGCTGCTCAATCGCATCAGCATTGTTGGCAATGATGCCTTCGTTGCTGATGATGGTTTGCTCTACTTGGTCTTTGCTTTTACCCTTGGGCAATAGCTCTAGCAGTAATGCATCGATAGCAGCCGCACCCATGGCTTGCGCGCGCTCTGGCGTAGCGGCAATGGCGGTAATGGTGGACAGGCCAGTTTTTTTATCAAACTTGCTAGTTATTTTCTTGGCTAAATAAGCGCGGGCATCGTCTTGGTTGCCATCAAACTCTGGCAACAAATCAAACTTCACAATGAGTGGGTCTAGCACTGGGACCGCACCCACTAGTGCCACCTCTGCCTCTGTCAGCCGCACAATGGCGGTTGATTCGAAGGTTTTAGGCCACAAAAAGCTCAAAGCACCAGCCAACACGGCGGCAGCCAAAGGACCAAACACCAACAGCTTCCATGACTCGGCCAAAGTAACCAAGATGTCTAGCAGGCTTATTTCATCGTCTTCGTAGTGGCTTACGGTTTGTTCTGTCATGCGGCTTTTTCTAGGTGTGAATGGGTTACTTTGCCAAAACGGCGCTCGCGGGTGGCATACCAATGCAAGGCTTTGCTTAGCTCTACCTCGTCAAACTCGGGCCACAGTGTGTCGGTAAAGTACAGCTCGGCATAGGCGGCTTGCCATAGCAAAAAGTTGCTGATGCGCTGCTCGCCGCCCGTGCGGATGAGCAAGTCAACTTCAGGCATGCCTGCGGTGCTGAGGTGCTGCGCCAGCTGGTCTTGCGTGAGGTGGCTTGCATTAAGCGTAGGGTTGGCAGTTTGCCAATTTTTAACAGCCTGCACCACATCCCACTGGCCGCCGTAGTTGGCAGCCACGCACAGGGTGATGGCTTGGTTGTGCTGGGTGGCGGCCTCGGCAGCGCGTATGCGGGTTTGCAGCTCGGGTGCAAAGCCATCGACATGGCCAATGACCTTTAGGCGCACACCTGCGGCGGCAAGTGCGGCCATTTCTTTTTCAAGGTACTGCACAAACAAGCCCATCAGGGTGCTGACTTCGTCAGCTGGGCGACTCCAGTTTTCGGTGCTAAAGGCAAAAAGGGTCAGGCACTTGATGCCCTGCTTTGCACAGTACTCCACCAAGGCCTTGACGCCCGCCGCACCTTTGGCATGCCCCACAGTG
>JACCDN010456194.1_pt1 | contig 26126 bp, 22 predicted proteins | sample 7441691 | NCBI WGS metagenome assembly JACCDN01 (sample SAMN15323439, study PRJNA562643) | freshwater metagenome | isolation source: river surface water | place: USA:Blue River Watershed | collected 2017-08-16 | reverse complement strand
TGAGCCACTTGGCGAGCTCTCTAAGAAATACCTGTCCTTTATAGTTTAATTACGGGGTGCTTTATGAAACATTTGAGCGGTCATGGAAGCCAAGAGCATACGTGTTGTAATGAGAATAATTCCAAACCAACAAAAAATGAGTTAAAAAACAAAGATCCAGTGTGTGGAATGGAAGTAAACGGTTCAACTCCAAATTCGTTAGAATACGAAGGACAACAATATTTTTTTTGTAGCAATCATTGCAGAAACAAATTTGAAGCTGACCCACTTAGGTTTATTGCTGCCGGATCTACCCAACCAAACAATGCTGATAAGGAACAGGAAGGGGCCGTTTTTACCTGCCCTATGCATCCAGAGATACAACAAAACCACCCTGGAAGTTGCCCAAAATGCGGCATGGCTTTAGAGCCAATGACACCAACCCTAAGTGATGAAGTTAACCCAGAACTGGTTGATTTCAACAAACGCTTTTGGTGGACATTACCCCTCACTATAGCTGTGACAATCTTAGCAATGTTTGGACATAAGCTAGAGCTATTTGAGGCGACCATTCAAAGCTGGGTTGAGCTTGCTTTATCAATACCTATCGTACTTTGGGCAGGACTACCGATATTTACACGTGGTATACAATCGATACTAAGTCGCTCGCCAAATATGTGGACTTTAATTGGATTAGGAACTAGTGCTGCCTTTGCCTATAGCGTGGTTGCGACCGTTACACCTGAAGTATTTCCAGCATCTTTTATGGCTATGGGGCGTATCAATGTTTATTATGAAGCAGCTGTAGTTATCATTTCTTTAACCTTATTAGGACAAATTTTAGAGCTTAAAGCCCGCTCTCAAACATCGGCGGCTATCAAATCACTACTTAACCTCTCCCCCAAGACCGCCCGTTTAATAAATTCTGACGGCACCGAAGAGGACATACCAATAAATTTTGTGCATATAGACAATATGCTTCGTATTCGACCAGGAGAGAAAATTCCAGTTGATGGTGTTGTAATAGATGGGAGCAGCTCGGTTGACGAATCAATGTTAACTGGCGAGCCAATTCCAATAATGAAGCTTGTAGGTGATAAAGTTATTGGCGCAACGATTAATACTAATGGTGCATTGATAATGCGCGCAGAAAAAATTGGCTCTCAGACGCTTCTTGCGCAAATAATACAGATGGTGGTTAGTGCACAGCGCTCCAAAGCACCCTTACAGCGAATTGCCGATATAGTTGCGGGATATTTTGTGATGGCTGTAATTGCTGTCTCAATATTAACTTTTTTTATTTGGGGCTTTGTCGGGCCAGAACCAAGTTGGGTATACGCACTTATCAATGCGGTAGCTGTACTGATAATAGCATGTCCATGTGCATTAGGCCTTGCTACTCCTATGTCAATAATGGTTGCAACTGGTATTGCCGCAACCCATGGTATTTTATTTAGAGATGCTGCTGCAATTGAAAAATTATGCAAAATTAATACATTAATTGTCGATAAAACAGGAACCTTAACGGAAGGAAAACCGACATTTAATTATGCAATTCCAGCAACCGGATATTTAGAAACTGAAGTCTTACAGCTTGCGGCTAGCCTTGATCAAGGCAGTGAACATCCATTAGCAAATGCAATCGTAAGTGCAGCTCGTAATCAAAATTTACAATTATATTCTGTTAAGGATTTTAAATCTTTAACAGGTATTGGGGCGCAAGGAATTGTAAATGATAAAATATTGCATTTAGGAAATAGTGCTTTAATGCAACAAATTGGCGTTAATGTGGATAATTTAAAAGAGCAAGCTGAAAACTTACGCATTACCGGCGCTAGTGTAATATATTTAGCGGTTGATAATATTTTTGCTGGATTATTAGCGATATCCGATCCTATAAAATCTAGTTCGAAAGAAGCTCTTCACCAACTTAAAACAGATGGAATTAGAGTAATTATGGCAACCGGGGATGGAATCACTACTGCCAATTATGTTGGTAATAAATTAGGGCTAGATGAAGTACATGGCGAATTTAAACCTGCTGATAAATTATCGTTGGTTGAATCTCTACAGAACAAAGGGTATCTAGTTGCTATGGCAGGGGATGGTATTAATGATGCTCCGGCACTAGCAAAAGCTGACGTTGGTATAGCTATGGGTACTGGAACAGATGTTGCAATCAATAGCGCTCAAGTGACCCTTATAAAAGGTGACTTACGTGGGATTGCGACTGCGCGTCTAATTTCTACTGAAAGCGTTCGCAATATGAAACAAAACTTGGCTTTTGCATTAATTTATAATGCTATAGGCGTACCAATTGCAGCTGGCATATTATATCCTTTCACGGGATGGTTACTTTCACCAATGCTTGCAGCTCTTGCAATGAGTCTAAGCTCGGTCTCAGTGATTACTAACGCATTAAGGCTAAGAAACATATCTTAATTGGTAGTTGTTATATTATAATCAGTATTTTATAGGAAAGGGAGTGTTCAATCATGCGCAAGAATCAAGTTGTTTTGTTAACTATTTTTTTAAGTATTTTTATGGGTTCGGTTCATGCAGCACCATCCTCTGATAATATGCAGGGTATGTCCATGTCTGGCAATAATCAGATGAATATGCAAAAAGATATTGATAAAATGAAAAGCGACATGGCTAAAATGCACACTAATATGTCAAATGCCAAAACCACCGACGCCATGCAAAAAGTAATGCAAGATCAAATGCAAATGATTCAAAAATGCATAGACATGATGCAAACTATGCAAGATAACATGATGACGATGATGGGGCATTAAAAATGCTAACAATATAGACTAGAAATCAAATTCCTAGTCTATATTAAATTTAAAAAACTATTCCTATACCAAGAGTCACGGTATTTTGCACTTTTGGCTCCCCAGCTATAGTTTGCAAATTTTTATATGCACCATAATTTCTTTCATATTCATATTCTGCAAATACGTTAAATCCAGGGGCTATTCGATAATATGGGCGAATAATATATCTCATCTGATTTAATCCGCTACCAATCTGCGCTCTTGAGACTGTCTTTGTTGCACCAATCCCACGAATCGCTGCTCTTAAAATAAAATTATTGGTAATTTGACAATCTCGTGATAATTCTAAGTCAAATTTAGCGCTCCCTTTGTGATAATATGCTCGAAAATCCACGTCAATAAAATAAGGAGCCAGGCCTTCTATACCTATCCCTGGTTGCCAATAAGGAACATCTGCTGGTCTATAAAAATAATTAGCGCCAGCTTTTATTGCCCAAAATTGGTTTAAAAGATGCCAATAAAAAATGTCTAAATCAGCATTTTCAATCTTACCTTTGTTCATCTCTGCATCATTTATGAATAATTCAAGTTTGTTATAATCCTGACCATATAGACCCCTAAAATTTAATTTCTGTGCATTATGAGATGGATCAAACCCTACATCTAAAAAATTAGCTAAAAATAACACCATAGGATGTGCCATAGGGTGTTTAACAAGGGCTTTATCTATTGGTCGAACCTCATCAACACGCACAATTGGTCTATTAACAAATTCACTTTGTTTTATAGTATTTTGTGGCTGCATTTTATTTTGGGTGACTTCGAACAAAGTTGAATATTGAAACACTCGCGCCATTCCAGCAAACATATGATATAGCATATGGCAATGGAAAAACCATTGGCCGCTTGCATCAGTATCAACATCGGCGGTAATCGTTGCACCGGGTGCTACATCAATAGTATGTAATAATGGATCATATTCACCATTGCCTTTTCTTAAAATGAACCAATGTCCATGAATATGCATTGGATGGTGCATCATGGAATTATTGGTAAAAACAAATCTATAACGTTTCCCAGGCTCTAAAATATATGGCATTACCTCGTATTCTGGTTTACCGTTAATAAACCAAATATACCGATCCATATAACCAAATAATTCCATTTTGATTTCACCCGTCACTGGTATATTTGGATCATTAGTTTTAACTGCGGCAATTAAATTTTGATATTTTGTTCCAGGGGTAGTAAAAGGAGAAGTTGGCGTAGATATAGTATCTACAAAAATAGACGGCTCAGTTGGCATATCCATACTACCAGAATTCATGCTCGTAGTATGAGACATATGTTGGCTTGTCATATTTTGTGCACCCATTAGCATGGGGTGTTCCATTTTATTAGTCTTAACCGAAGTCTCGCCTGATTTGCTGTTTCCATCCCCCATGTTCATTTTATGCATTGAATGATCCATGGACATATTTTGATCTTTCTGCTCATCAGGGTTCATATCCATAGATTCAGTTGTTGGTTGCTTGGTATTTTCTTTTCCTTGTGTTGCATTCATCTGCTTATCATGTTGCATTTTGCTTTCTTTAGGTACAGATGAGCTATTATTCATGTTCATCTGTTGCATATCCTGCGAACTCATATTATGCATTGAGTGATCCATGGGCATATTTTGATTTTTCTGGGCATCAGAGCTCATATCCATAGGCGCAGTCTTTGTTTGACTGGGATTTTCTTTTCCCTCTGTTGCATTCATCTGCATATCATGTTGCATGGTGCTTTCTTTAGGGGCAGAAGAGCTATTATTCATGTTCATCTGCTGCATATTTTGCGAATTCATATTATGCATTGAATGATTCATGCCTTTTGGCATTTTGTTATTCGTTTGTTTTTGTTGGTTATTTTTAGAACTATGCTCCATTGGCATATTCATAGACATTGAATTATCATCCATACCAGCCATCATCATTGTCATCATCTCTTGAGTTACAGGTATGGGTTCTGGAAATGGCGCAACTTTATTATAATTAACTTTTTGATTAGCATCTGTAATTAATGCACCATATGCTACTCCAACGGTATCTGAAGATTCGGCGTATATTATATACGGTTTATTTTTTTCTATTTTTATCAAAACATCATATGTCTCACCAGGAGCAATAGTGAAATCTTTAATCGGATAAGGCTGTACATCATTGCCTTGTACATGCACCATTTGCATGTTTGCATCTGGAATTTTTATTTTAAAAATTGTACTAGCTCCAGCGCCAACAAATCTTAAACGTACCACATCGCCTACTTTAACTAACCCTGTCCATGGCTTACATTTTGTTTGCCCATTTAATAAAAATGCATCATACGCAACGTCACTATAATCATAAAAGCTCATGCGCATTTGCTGCATCATTTTATAATCATCAAGAATTGTTTTCTTTTGTTTGCATGATGCATTACTGTAATCACGAATGAATTTAGCAAGGGATGGTTGTAAGGGAAAATTAGGAGAGTAATAATCACCTTCTTTTTTCAAGTTGGCAAAAATTTGATCTGAATTAGTATTACTCCAATCAGATAATACTATTGCAAAATCCTTTGAATATTGAAACTGATTATTTTCTGGCGGATCAATTACAAAAGCTCCATATAACCCTTCTTGCTCTTGTAATCCAGCATGAGCATGATACCAATAAGTTCCTGATTGCTCTAGAGTAAACTCATAGGTAAATGTTTTACCCGGCATAATACCTTTTTGATTTACCCCTTCAACCCCATCCATCTGCCAAGGCAATATTATTCCATGCCAGTGAATTGCAGTATCCTTATCTAACTTGTTATGTACATTAATTTTGACATGATCACCTTGTTTAAAATGCAAAGTAGGGGCGGGAATTTGATCGTTAACTGCAATTGCGCACCGCTCTTTACCAGCAAAATTAACTGTTTTATAAGCAACCGTGAAGTCTATAGTATGTTCTTTAGCTTGCACGTTTTGTGCAAATATACATCCCAATAAAGCAAAAAAGATAATTCTCTTCATGTAAAAAATTTCCATCAATTAATGACCATGTGGTGAGGCTTATTGATCCATTGGCTGCACAGTTGCGTTCTCATTTGGACTTTTAATATCTTCACTGCCATGATCATGGCCATCCATTTGTGCTCCTTCCATAGAATCAGGTAAGTCCATAACTCCTAGCCCATAACGATATACTGCTTCACCGCCTCGCCAAGCAGTTGAGAGTAAAAGTCCCTGCATTATTAATAATGCTAAAATAAAAGTTATACTAAGGGGTTTTTGTTTACGATATCGCCATAGTGACCAGAGCGCTATTAATATTGCAACAGCTGCGGTAACAATTGCCCAATTGCGATGGTCAGTCATGGCCATATGAGAAGGAGTATCGTGCTTAACTGTATTATATGCATAAAAACCAGCAAGAACTGTAGCTATAGTGATTACAGCCCCCGCCCATAAACACCACCTAGCAGCAATCTCTAACTCTTTGCCTATTGAGCTTAAAACAATAATTTTAAGGTTCTTTGATAAATAAGATAAAACATAAAAAGCTACAGATATACTAAGCAGTCCAACTGTAAAATGTACAAAAATCGGGTGCCAATTGGGTATTATTTCAATCATGCTTTCATCTTCCCTGAATAATTAACTTATCTACCATTGTTATACTGAATGACCTATCAATTATATTCATAGTAGCTTGTTTGTTAAATTACAACTATTAAACGGTAATTTGAAGCTAACGACCTCAAACAACCTATAATAATTATAGGAAGTAAACCGTTAAATGTATAACTTGAAAGCACGCTTTAGTTTTTTACATAAATTATAGGTGTTGAGAGAAAATGACTTGAAAAAGATTTTAATTCTAATCGCTGTTGTATTAATTATAATTGCAGCAATTGCTGGAAAGTTCATCTGGCCTTCTTCAAGTTCAGCTGTTTCTAATGAAAAGAAACCCCTATATTGGATTGATACCATGGAGCCAACAATTCATTATCCAAAACCCGGTAAATCACGCATGGGAATGGAATTGGTTCCAGTCTATCCAGATGATGCGTCTAATCAATCAAACATTCGTATCTCGCCTGCAATAATTAATAATTTAGGCGTACGCACGGTGATAGTTACAAAAAGAACTATCACCAGGAGAATTGAAACGGTCGGGAGCATAGAGCCTGATGAAACAAAGATTAGTAATATTCATTCTTATGCGGACGGATGGGTAAAAAAGCTTTTTGTAAACAATGTAGGTCAAAAGGTAAAAAAAGATCAAGTATTATTGCAACTCTATTCCCCGACACTCATTCTTGCTCAACAAGAATATTTACTGGCGCTAAATAGTAGCGAAAGTAGTACCGATCAAAACCTTGCAGAAGGCGCTATTAAAAAAATGCAATCATTACATATTTCAGATAGGCAAATACAACAACTAAAGCAAACCAAAGAAGCTCAACAACTAGTAGACATTGAAGCACCACAAGATGGCATAGTAGCAGCTTTAAATGTTAGAGAAGGTACGCGGATAACACCGGATACTCAAATGATTAGTCTGGTTGATTTATCAACTGTATGGGTTATTGCACAAATTTTCGAAGAACAATCTAACTGGGTTAGCCTAGGTGAAGTAGCAGAAGCTAAATTATCCGCATTTCCAGAAAAAGTTTGGAAAGGACAAGTAGAGTATATATATCCCGAAGTTGATCCGATGACACGCACGCTTAAAGTAAGAGTGGTATTTGATAACCCGGATCAAAGTTTAAAACCTAATATGTACGCCAACATAGTAATTATGGCCGCACCTAAAAATAATGTATTAATTATTCCTCTTGAAGCACTGATACGAAGCTCACAAGGGAATCGCGTTATTGTAGCTTTGGGGGATGGACACTTTGAAGTGCGGCCCATAGTTACGGGAATAGAGTCCGGGGATGAAGTAGAAGTAATTTCAGGATTGGGCGTTGATGAACATATAGTTGTTTCAGGACAATTTCTTATAGATTCAGAAGCTAATTTAAAAGTTGGTTTGCAAAGAATTGAATCAGAGCCAACATCTACAGAAGCAGGTAATACTACATCTTGGTCAAATATAGTTATCGAGGGTAACGGTGTAATTCAAACTATAAACATCTCTCAAGGTATTGTGACGCTACTGCACCAACCAATTCCTCAATTAAGTTGGCCGGAAATGGCTATGGATTTTTCAATCGATAAAAGTATAGATTTAAACAAATTTAAAGTAGGTGATCGCGTTAAATTTACATTTAAAAAGTCTGATGAAAATATTTACACCGTTACAAATATGGAAAAATTACAGTGATATCTAATGGAAGTGTCACATGATTGGTTGGATTATCGAATGGTCAATTAAAAATAGGATAGTTATTCTTTTAGCAACAGTTTTGTTAATTATTTCTGGAATTTATGCCATAAAAAATACTGCGGTTGATGCCATACCAGATTTATCTGATATTCAGGTAATTGTCAAAACCGATTATCCAGGCCAAGTTCCTCAAGTTGTTGAAGATCAAATTACTTATCCACTTTCTACAGCTATGTTGGCAGTCCCCGGCGCAACCGCAGTAAGAGGCGAGTCTGATTTTGGCATTTCTTATGTTTATATTATTTTTCAAGATGGTACAGATTTGTACTGGGCACGTTCACGGGTATTAGAATATCTAAGCGAATTTTCTAATAAATTACCTAAAGGTGCTCAAATAGCTTTAGGGCCAGATGCAACCGGAGTTGGTTGGGTATTTGAATACGCTTTGGTAGATCGCAGCGGGCAACATGATTTAGCCCAACTTACCAGTTTACAAAATTGGTTTTTAAAATATGAATTACAAAAAGTACCAGGGGTAGCCGAAGTTGCAACAGCTGGTGGCATGGTTAAACAATATCAAATCACTTTAGATCCTAATAAATTACGCGCTTTTAACATAACACTTGAACAAGTAAAGCAGGCTATTTTACAGGGTAATAGCGAACAAAGTGGCTCAGCTATCGAGATGGGTGAAGCAGAATACATGGTTTATGCTAAGGGATACATCAAGTCCATTCAGGATATCGAGCAAATTCCAGTGTTACTTGGTAAAAATGGCGTTCCTGTCTTATTAAAAGATGTAGCTAATGTACAGCTTGGTCCAGAGATGCGTCGTGGCATAACAGAACTAAATGGTGAAGGAGAGGTTGTTGGTGGTGTTATTATAATGCGCTTTGGACAAAATGCCATGCAAACCATTGCTGCTGTGAAAGAAAAACTAATGCAATTGCAATCTAGTTTGCCAAAAGGCGTGGAAGTTGTAACAACCTACGACCGTTCTAGTTTAATTAAAAAAGCAATTGACACATTAAGTTATAAATTAATAGAAGAGTTTATTATTGTTTCCCTAATCTGTCTTGCATTCCTCTTTAATTTTAGATCATCGCTTGTAATTATTATCAGCCTACCAATTGGTATTCTTATGGCATTAATCGTTATGCATATGCAAGGTATAAATGCAAATATTATGTCTTTGGGAGGAATTGCGATTGCAATTGGAGCGATGGTAGATGCCTCTATAGTTATGATTGAAAATCTACATAAGCATCTTGAACAAAACCAAGCTAATAACAAGAACCATTGGGGCTTAGTGAAGCAAGCTTCTTTAGAGGTTGGGCCACCATTATTTTTATCTTTATTAATAATAACTTGTAGCTTTTTACCAATTTTTTCTTTGCAAGCCCAAGAAGGTCGTATGTTTAGCCCTTTGGCTTATACAAAAACTTACGCCATGATTGCCGCAGCAATACTTTCTATAACTTTGGTGCCAGTTTTAATGGGTTATCTCATCCGTGGCCAGATTAAACCTGAACAAGATAATCCATTGAATAATGCATTATCAAAAGTATATAAACCGGTTATTAATGCCGTCTTACGATCCCCTGGCACACTACTAATAGTGGCATCAATAATTGTTATTATTGGCTTTTGGCCTCTCTCGCGCCTTGGTGCTGAATTCATGCCAGAACTAAACGAAGGAGATCTGCTTTATATGCCAACCACCCTACCTGGTATTTCAATTGGCAAAGCTCAACAAATATTACAGCAAACTGATAAGTTAATTAGTACAGTGCCAGAGGTAAAAACGGTTTTTGGCAAAATTGGTAGAGCTGATACAGCCACAGATTCAGCTCCATTATATATGATTGAAACAATCATTCAATTCAAGCCAGAAGATCAATGGCGCCCCGATATGAATATGGAAAAATTGCGCTCAGAATTAGATGCCTTGGTTAAATTGCCAGGATTATCTAATGCCTGGGTTATGCCGATTCGTACACGTATTGATATGCTGGCAACCGGTATTAAAACACCGGTAGGAATCAAAATATCAGGCCCAGACTTAAAAGTTATCCAATCTATTGGTCAGCAGATTGAAGCCGCGCTTAAAAATGTTCCTGGTACTGTTTCAGTATATGCAGAACGAGTTGCTGGTAGTCGTTATATAACTATTGATATAAATAGGCTAAAGGCAGCTCGTTATGGGCTTAATATTGATGATATCCAAGGAATTATCGATACTGCTGTAGGTGGTGAAAATATAACCCAAACAATTGAAGAGCGTGAACGCTACCCAGTTAATATACGCTATCCACGCGAAATTCGTGACTCATTAGAAGAACTAAAGCTATTACCCATAGTAACTCCAAATGGTGCTATCGTTCCGCTCGAAGAAGTCGCAAATATTCGCATAACAGAAGGGCCAGATATGATTCGCAGCGAAAATGCAAGACTCAATGGTTTGGTTTATGTTGATATCACAGGGCGTGATTTGGGAGCTTATGTGAAAGATGCACAACAAATAGTTGCACAAAAAATTAAATTACCTACTAGTTACTCTATTACTTGGGCTGGACAATATGAATATTTAGAGCGTGCTAAGGAGCGCTTAAGTATAGTTGTTCCTTTTGCTCTAGCAATTATCACAATATTATTGTACATAATTTTTCGACAGGTGGGCGAAGTGATTATTATTTTAAGCACTTTACCTCTTGCATTGGTTGGTGGAGTTTGGTTGTTATATCTTTTAGGATACCAGCTATCGGTTGCTGTTGGTGTAGGTTTTATCGCACTAAGTGGTGTATCAGTTGAAATAGGTGTTGTAATGCTAGTGTATCTAAATCAGGCGTTATTGAAACACCAGCAAAATGCCAAAAATGAAAATAGAGATTTCACCAAACAAGATGTTAAAGCTGCAATTGTTGATGGTGCTCTCTTGCGCTTGAGACCAATAATGATGACAACTTGCGCGATAATTGGCGGTTTATTACCGATCATGTTTTTAGGTGGCACAGGATCTGAGGTTATGCGTCGCATTGCCGCCCCCATGGTTGGCGGCATGATTAGTGCAACTTTACTAACGTTGGTTGTGCTGCCATCTATATATTTAATGTGGAAACAATATAAGCTACCAGATGCAAGGTAATATAATGGAACATGCATGTTAACCGAATAATATAGTTTTTCAACAAAAGGGAGTGCTTTTATATGAGAAAATTTAACGTTATAGCTATTATTGCTTTAAGTGTTTTTACGGGCCATGTATGTGCCGCACAAACATCTGACAGCCACGACATGCAAAATATGTCTATGTCTGACAATCAGTCAATGAGCATGCAAAATGACATCAATCAAATGAAAAGTGATATGAATAGGCTTCAAGCAGACATGGATAGTGCTAAAACTCCTGAGGCAATGCAAAAAGTAATGCAATCTCAAATGCAAATGATACAAAAATGCATAGATATGATGCAAAAAATGGAAGATCAAATGATGAAGATGTGATGTGGCACGGCAATTAAAGAGGCATTAGACAATTTTATCTATGTGTAATTAAAGGGTTAAAGTTTATGAGTGAGCACAACCATGTCAAAACAAACAAAATAAAGCCTCTTGCAATTGCGCTTTCTTTAACCCTTTCTTTTTTCTTTGTAGAGGCTATTGGCGGATTTATTATAGGAAGTCTTGCATTAATAGCTGATGCAGCCCACATGTTAACAGATGTAACCGCCCTTGCTATAGCAATAGCAGCAATAAAAATAGGACAGAGAGCAGCTGATTCAGTCAAAACATACGGCTATTATAGATTTGAAATCTTGGCAGCAGCATTCAACGCCATTCTATTATTTTTGGTCGCCATTTACATTTTATATGAAGCGTATCAAAGACTAAATAACCCCCCAGAACTTTATTCTATTGGTATGTTAATTATTGCCATCATAGGTTTGACTATAAATTTAATCTCTATGTCTCTGTTAAAAGCTGACAAAGATAAAAGCCTTAACATAAAGGCTGCATATCTTGATGTGTTAAGCGATATGGTAGGATCAGTGGGTGTTATTGCGGGCGCCATAATCATTTATTTCACCGGATGGGTATGGGTTGACTCGACTATAGGTATTTTAATAGGATTGTGGCTACTTCCACGAACTTGGGTATTACTGAAAGAAAGTATCAATATTTTACTAGAAGGAGTACCTGCTGGAATTAATTTAGCAAAAGTGAAAGAAAGTCTTTGTGAGGTTGATGGAGTCATAGATATTCATGATTTACATGTGTGGGCAATTACTAGTGGCAAAATCAGCTTAACAGCACATGTGGTTATAGATCCTAAATATGAATGCACCAATGTAACATCCAAGCTGCGTGAAATTTTACGTTCAAAGTTTGAAATTACTCATTCAACATTACAAGACGAACAAAAAAAATGCCTAAATGAAAACGATAATTGTAACTTTTTTGATAGCCACTGAATATTTTTTGGTAATACTAAACATATAAAAGATACTACTAAATCTATATGTGGATTAGCTTGATAGATGGCATAAAGCCAGAGATGTAGCTATTGAACATGCGTCTACACATGGTAAAAGGCGTCATATGTATTATAATGCCATTAAAATGCTAAGCTCTAAATGACCTGTCTGGCCTGGGGGCTGTCTTGTGTCACAAGAAAAATATGAATCATATTCATCTGTTTCTCATGTTTATTACTAAATATCAAGCTAACGCTATTAGACATTATGTATGTTACGGAGTACAAATATTAAACTCATAAAATTTCCTGCTATAGCAGCAATGTTGATAAGCTTGACACTAACCAGCTTAACACTACTAGCTGAAGATAAAGTTATCAATGAAGATGTTCTGCGCGCCATACAAGCTAATAAAATAACTGATGTGTCAGCTCTTAAAATAGACACCAAGGAGGGTATAGTTATTTTATCTGGCAGCGTACCCACTGAAAAAGAGGCAATAACTGCAATAATATCTGCTATGAGCATATCTGGTGTTAAAGATGTTGATACCAAAAATTTAATAATACAGCCCACCGACAGAACAGCAGTAGAGTCTTCTATCAATAACCTTGATGCACAAAATAGAGAGTATAGGCAGCTATCTAATAACACATATCAAGACATATTCACCACAGCAAAAGTTAAGGGGCTATTTGCTAGAGAAGACTTGCATGGTAATGAATTAGGCAATATGAAATTAATAAGCGTTGAGACAAAAAATGGAGTCGTTTACTTAGTTGGCACCGCAACAAGTCCTACCCAAGCTCAAAAAACAGTTGATCTGATTAAAACCATACAGGGTGTGCAAGATGTGCAATTATTAATTGACAAAAAATATTAGCAGACAAAATTTTCCTTTTCACGTATAGCTGCATTAAGAATATCATTATTTTGGTTAGTTATAGACAAAATGCTTTTAATATATGTTTACTATACTCAGATAAGGCGATTTTAATATCCGATTAGCATGAAATATTTTAAATTAGTCTCTTGTATGTTTTTAATGATGCAATTTATCTAGCTCAGTCTTTCTACAGGTAAGTTTATGTTGATTCGTTACACTAAGTATTTATTGGCGCTATGTCTAATTTTTGCAGCCTTTCCAGGGATGGCAAATAATCAACCGTCTTTGTTTACTGATGGTCAAGATTACATAAAATTACCAGAGCAACTTCGCCGTGATCCTGATATTGCTCAACTATTGATGAATGATCCAACGAAAGTACAGGTATTATTCTTTTTCAGTTATGGCTGCCCTGCTTGCGCAAGATTTGACCCACCATTTGAAAAATGGATAGCCAAACAGAAAACTAATAAATTAATTATTTATCGGTTTCCTGTAGTCTTCAAAGAGGAATGGGCACCATTAGCTAGATTGTATTTTGTCATGAAGTATCTAGATCCTAAACAAAGCCTGGATGAAAAAATTTTTGAAGAGATACATCAGAAAAACTTACAATTATGGCAAGAACCAATCATGAAGGAATTTTTTATAGAAAATGGCTACAGTGCAAAAGATTTCGAACAAGCATTTAATTCTTTCAGCGTCAATCGAGAAATTAAGCAAACGGAAGAGTTGTCTAAAGCTTATAAAATTTCTCAAACCCCAACTATCATAATAAATGGTCCAATTGATAGTTATCAGTTAAATTTAGACAAGGCGGGCAATGATGCAGAAAAATTTTTTAAGATTTTAGACTTCTTAATTGCTAAAGAAACTAAGCTGCTAAATTAGTCATGGGATTCCTAATTAAATTTTCCTCTGCATGGCAATCCATCTTCGGTACATAATAAACAATATAAATATTTGTTATCTAACCGGCTTTCTATAGGGAGCTTCATCTTTAATAACTATTTATCCTACTATCTCATTTATTGCATACGCACTATACTAATAATATGGCATCAACAGCATAATAATTTATTTAGCTTTAAATTTATGCGGAATATGAAGGCTTTATATAGGTTGGCTAATCATGAAATATGGAAAGAAAATAATTATAGCTGCATGTATAGGCATAGGTCTTTTTATTGCGGTAGTGGGCGTTTCATACAGAAAATTACAAGATACCCAGATTTCCCAAGAATCTGCGGATAATCAGGATGCAGATAGCAAGCATGTTGAGCACAATGATAATGAAGGGGAAGAGGGGGACGAAGAAAAGAGTCATCAGGAAAATGAAGGCGTCAAATTAACTAAAGAACAAATCGAACGTTTTGATATTCAGACTATGATTTTAACTAAAAGTCATTTCCAGCATCGAATAACTTTTCCCGGTCAAATTGCTTTAAATGAAAATAAAATCACTCATGTTGTCTCACCTGTTCCCGGAACTGTAAAAGAAATCTTTAAAGGATTGGGAGAAGAGGTTAAAGCCGGAGAACCACTTGCAACCCTACAAAGTAGAGAAATGGCTGAAGCTAAATCTACATATATTTCTGCCCATAAAAATCTAGCGCTTAATAAGGATTTATTTGAACGTGATGAAAAACTTTGGAAGAAGAATGTTAAAGCAGAAGTTCAATTCATACAAGCACGTAACATTTACGAAAATGCAAAAATTGATCTAGAACAAAGTAAGCAAAAACTTTTAGCATTAAGCATGACAGAAGAGCAAATTAAAATACTTCCAGAGCAAACAACTCCTCTAAACTCTTACATTATAGAATCTCCTATTGACGGAAAAATAATCGAACGTCATATTACTCTTGGAGAAGTTGTTTCAAGTGATAAACAAGTTTTTGTCATTGCAAACCTCGATACAATCTGGGTTAATCTCGCGATACCAGCAGAAGAATTACCTGAAATTAAAAATGGCCAAAAAGTAGACATATTTGCTCATCAAGGGGAAAGCATTCTCTCTGGCACAATTATGTATGTAAGCCCGGTGATTAATGAAGAAAGTAGAACTGGGAGAGCAATCATTCAATTGGATAATCCTGATCACGAGTTACATCCAGGAGACTTTATCAAAGCTCAAGTGATAGTCAGTGAACAATCAGCTTTTCTCAACTTGCCTAGCGCTGCTATTCAAAGAATAGAGGGGCAACATGTTGTGTTTGTAAAAACAGACGACGACGCCTTTACAGCTACACACATTCAAATAAAAGGATCTGATAAGGGGGAATTTATCGAAATTATTGAAGGTCTGCAAGAAGGCGATGAAATCGTTACAACAAATACATTCCTCTTAAAAGCAGAGCTTGGCAAAAGCGAAGCCGAGCATTCCCACTAGGAGATAGCCTATGATGCTTGAGTTAACAGTAAAGTGGGTAACAAAAAAACGATATTTCGTAGTTTTTTTAGTATCCATAGTTGCTGTGTTCGGAGCTATAAGTTTAAAAAACCTCCCTATCGATGCAGTACCTGATATAACAAACAATCAAGTTCAAATTAACACCTCTGTACCAGGGTTTTCTCCATTTGAAATGGAGAAACAAGTGACTTTTCCGATAGAAACAGTACTCTCTGGTATACCAGGGCTTGAATATACGCGCTCTCTTTCTCGTAATGGGTTCTCTCAAGTTATAGCTGTATTTAACGATGATGTTAATATTTATTTTGCAAGACAACAAGTAAGCGAAAAACTTTTAGAAGCAAAAGAAAATCTACCCCAAAATGTTGAGCCGAAAATGGGAGCAATCACCACCGGACTTGGCGAGATTTATATGTGGACTTTGCAATATACTGATCCAAAAAAAATAAAAATAGAAGAGGGAAAGCCTGGTTTTCAATCAGATGGCAGCTATTTAACGCCTGAAGGGGCTATTTTAAAAACAGACTATGAAAAAACTGGTTATCTAAGGACACTTCAAGACTGGGTGATTAAACCTCAATTAAGGACTGTCCCAGGAGTTGCTGGAGTCGACTCTATTGGTGGGTACGTAAAACAGTATCATGTACAACCCGATCCATATAAATTGATGTCATTAGGTCTAAGCTTCATTGATATTCAAGAAATTGTAGAGAAAAATAATTTAAGCCTTGGGGCAGGATATATTGAAAAAAATGGTGAATCTCTTACAGTTCGCGCCGATGGCAGAGCAGAAACAATCGAGCAAATCCAAAGTATTGTGGTTGCCTCGAAAAATAACACGCCAGTATACCTAAAAGACGTGGCAACAGTTGAAATTGGCAAAGAAATGCGCACTGGTAGTGGTAGTGAAAATGGCTCTGATGCTGTTATAGGTACAGCACTAATGCTTATTGGTGCAAATAGCAGAATTGTTTCTAATGCGGTTGATCAAAAATTTAACGAAATTATTAAATCCCTTCCCCCTGGCATAAAGGCTCAAACAGTTTTAAATCGTACCAAATTAGTAGACGCAACCATTGATACTGTCGCCAAAAACTTAACAGAAGGCGCTCTTTTGGTAATTGTAATATTGTTTTTAATGCTTAAAAATTTTAGAGCTGCTGTTATTACAGCTTCTGTTATACCAATTACAATGCTTATGACATCTATAGGCATGATTGGCACACATACAAGTGCTAATTTGATGAGTTTAGGAGCGTTAGATTTTGGCCTTCTTGTGGATGGTACAGTTATTATTATTGAAAACTATCTAAGAAGAATAAATGAAAAATCACATGTACTCAAACGTCCTCTCAATTTATCTGAACGTCTCAAAGAGGTAGTAGACTCCACAAAAGAAATGAGTAGGCCGACGCTTTATGGGCAAACTATTCTTATCCTTGTTTATATTCCACTTTTAACTTTTACCGGCGTTGAAGGTAAAATGTTTAAGCCAATGGCAATTACTGTTATTATTGCTCTAGTAAGCGCATTTATACTTTCAATTACCTTTATTCCTGCCATGGCAGCGATTTTTATTAAAGAAAGCCGCAGTGAGAGTCAAGGAGCTTTTCTAAAGATATCATATCATTACTATTCCAAATATCTTGATTTTACAATGAAAAACCCTAAAAAGATTTTACTTTTAAGCATTGTAGCGTTTATTTTTTCTTTGATGATTTTCTCTAAATTAGGTCAGGAATTTGTCCCGACTCTCGATGAAAAAGATCTCGCTATGCATGCCATGCGCATACCAAGTACCTCCTTGTCAAAATCACAGGAAATGCAATTTGAAATTGAAAAAACAGTGGCTGCTTTTCCAGAGGTTTCGCTAGTATTTTCTAAAACAGGTACCGCTGAGATGGCTGCAGACCCTATGCCGCCTAATGTTTCTGATACGTTTATTATTTTCAAACCACGAGACAAGTGGCCAGACCCTAAACTTAAAAAGTCAGAACTAATTGAAAAAATGCAAAAAGCTGTAAGCAAAATACCTGGTAATAATTATGAATTTACACAGCCAATTCAGATGCGTTTTAATGAATTAATTGCTGGCGTGCGTAGTGATGTTGCAGTAAAAGTCTATGGGGATGACTTTGATGCTATGAATAAGCTTGCTGGGCAAATTGCTGATGTCTTAAGAAAGATTCCTGGAGCTGCTGATGTAAAGATTGAACAAACAACAGGATTACCAGTGTTAGACTTTAAATTAAACCGTGATCGTATGGCTAGACTTGGATTAAATGTCAGTGATGTGCTCAATGTAATAAGTATTTCAATCGGAGGTCGCGAGGCTGGAGTCGTATTTGAAGGAGATCGAAGATTTGATATGATAGTAAAATTACCAGAAGCATTTCGTGAGAATTTTGAATTGGTTGAGCATATTCCTATTTTCTTAAAAAAGCCAGCCATGCAAATGGATCAAATTAATGATACATCAAAGGAAAAAATTGTTTCAATACCATTAAGAGAAGTGGCAGAGCTAGTTATTACAGATGGCCCAAATCAAATTAGTCGTGAAAATGGAAAAAGACGAGTAGTTGTTCAAGCTAACGTTCGCGGTACAGATATAGCAACCTTTGTTAAAAATGCACAAATGGCAATAAACCAATCTATAAAGATACAACCTGGTTACTGGTTAGAATGGGGCGGTCAATTTAAAAATCTTCAAGAGGCAAAAGAGAAGCTATATTGGGTTGTTCCAGCGTGCTTTTTTATGATTTTTATGCTTCTTTTTGCTGCCCTCAACTCGGTCAAAGGTGCACTATTCATTTTTACAGCAGTACCATTCGCTCTAACTGGTGGAATTTTAAGCCTTTGGTTAAGAGGGATCCCATTTTCAATTTCTGCAGCAGTAGGGTTTATAGCCCTTTCCGGTATAGCAGTACTAAATGGTTTAGTTATGGTAACCACCATAAATCAAAAATTAGAAGAGAAACAAGATATAGATACTGCTATTAAAGAAGGGGCTCTAACAAGGTTGCGCCCTGTACTTATGACAGCACTTGTCGCGTCTTTCGGCTTTATTCCTATGGCAATAGCAACAGGTACAGGCGCTGAAGTTCAAAAGCCTCTTGCAACTGTAGTAATTGGAGGCTTAATCACGTCTACGTTATTGACAATGCTTATTATCCCAACACTTTATAAATTATTTACAAACGCTAATAACACATCATCAAATGGATTCGGTGGTCAACTTGACAAGTAATTTATTTGAATATTATATTAAATGAAACTACGCTGTATTCAATTTATCTTCAAATTCGCTAATGCTAGCTACCCCAAAGTCCTGTAAAAATTTCAGCGTAGTCCCATACAAATGAGTATCATTACTTGTTACTTTTACCACTTTAATCCAGCCACAATCTTGTAGATCGTGCAAAATACTGACATTTAATTGCACACATCTCAGGTCTTCAATTTCAGATCGAGAAATTGGTTGTCGCATTGCAATAACAGCGAGCGTCTCAATCAACGCGCGGCGCGGCTTAGGTTCAGCCTGTAAATTCTTTAGTCGTTGAATATATTCTACAAATTCAAGCTTAGTTCTTACAAAATAATTACCTTGAATCTCAAGTATATCGTAAGTATCTCCGCCCTCTTCTTTCAAATCATTTAGCGCAATTGCTATATTATATTTTTCTTGTCCAGGAATGGCCCTACTAAAATCATCCAGACTCAACATCTGACCGCCAGACGAAATCATTAGAGCCTTAAGAACATCCTTTATTTCTGGCATAAAGTGCCCTGCTCTATTATTGGTTCAAACATCCAAACCTTACATAACATTCTGATATTATCAATAACAGCATTAGGAGCATATTCTAGAAGTTTGTACTTTATAGTTAAATTGTCATCTTCTATTAACTGGGCCTTTTGTAAGATGTTTGCCTCTATAGTTTTACGAATTAAATTAATCGCACTTTCTTTATCTAATGGGCCTTTAGTAAATTTAATTGATAAATAATGTTGGAGCTCATATTCAGGCTTCACTGCCTCTACAGCTATATTATGTTCTTGCATCAATACATGCCTTGCTACATCTTCGCTATGCATATATATTTGGGTCGTGTTAATAGAGGAATGCCTATGGTTATCGCGAATCATGGTTAGAGGTACTCCTCGCTTATCTTGATGAGAAGCAGATAAGTGTCTTAGCCAATGTGGGCTTAATGCACGTAATTTTTCTTGTTTTGTCTTGTCTTTAAATTTATAAGATGCTTTCTCGCCAATATCTTTTACACAATTATATAGTGTTCTGGCTGTTAAGTTTTCACCTTTGTCATTTAAAAATATAAAATCATCATCTTTTTCTATATCGCTTGTTATATTGTATATGGCGCGATAATTGTGAATTGTTTGCATCATAATTTCATTCACTGGTATGTGACCTAATTTGCTTCCTTTGCCTTGTATAAAACACCACCATCTACCCTCTAATTTACGAAAGTTTGACCAAACAATTGTGCTGGCTTCTTCAATCCTTAAGCCTAATAGATAAAGCAGGCAAAACAATAAATTTGCTCGAGCTTTATATCTTTTGGTGTCGCTTGTGCTTGCAGGTAACTCTTGTAAGACTTGTTGCACTGCTTCCCATTCATCGGCTTCTAACATTCTGGCAAATACGTTATATTTCTGTGCCTGCATGTTACCAATAACGTTTGGTGTTTTTAAAAGTTTTACTGGATTTTTGTTTATATAGTTGACAGCTTCTAAAAATGAAAATAAAGATTGTAATGTGGAAATTGCCGCCAGAACCGAGACCTTAGATAGGGGTTTTGAAAATGGCCGCCATCTAGCATCATAATGCTTTAGCTTCTTTTTGTTCATGCACCATTCTTCATTTGGTGCTTGTAAAAATTTAATATACTCTTGCAAATCGTCCAACAGTAACTCGTTTAAATGCTTACCTTTAATAAAACTTAGCCATAATAAGAAACGGGTTGCATCGCGACTATAGGAGCGGATAGTATGCTCATTATTAAACCTAGCTAACCATCTATAAACAGCCTGTAAATCGGTATTTGCATCTATCAGCGAATCTTTTTGCGTAAATTCTTTCAAATTTACAAGTTGCGTTAGATCCAATCTGACTAATCTACTTTCAAGGATCATAACTCTACACTCCCAAAGGCCTCGTTTAAATTATCATTTAGCCATTTCGGGATTAATTTTTTTAAAGCTTCCGTCTTAAATGGAATATTAGATAATTCTGATAGCGACATCCATGATAGTTCCATGCGATCATCAAAATTAAATAATTGCGTGCGCATGTTTAAAGATTTAGATTCAACTTCAAATATGAAACTATAATCATGATTATGGCACTTGCAGCTTTCGCTATTTTCGAAAATATTTTCAATGCAGCCAAGAAAGCGCTTGATTATAACCTCACACCCAGTTTCCTCAATCATCTCTCGCTTTAATGCTTCTTTTGCACTCTCGCCATGCTCAACATGACCGCCAGGTAGAAAGAAGAAGTTTTCTCGCATATCTAAGGTTTTATATAATAAGATATGATCATTGTCTATAATAACCGCGCGAGCTAATATGTGGGTATTATCTTTATTCATTGATGGCGCTCTTAATCCACTGCTCTAAAGTAGCCACCATATAGCCCTCTAATACAGAATTATCACATTTAAGATCGACAACTTTCATAACGGAAGTCTTTTCAATATGCGCAGCACCTACTATATTTACCCCATGCATTAAAACAAAATATAAGTCATTCTCTGAAAGCACTGGATTTTCAATATGCATGATTTTCTTGTAAGCTTGCCACTCGTTTGGAAAATTAGCTTGGACAATGTTAGCACATTAAACCCTGATTTTTCTAATATCTCTTTAATAAGCAAATCTTTTGAAGCAGTGTAACTTTCCCTATCAGTCCTAAATTCATTTGCCAGCTTGAATTTAAGATCTGAATATCTTGCAACCATCTCTGGATGCGTCATTAGATATTTTTTAAACAAGAGATGTTTTTGGATTTCTGGATTACCATTTTCCCAAATATGTAAGTGATGGGTACGTTGCGGCTCCCCTTTATTATAAAATCTACGAAAGGGCATCCCCATCTCACCCCTTGGGATATAACCTAAAGCAACTAATTTACTATTATCAATTTTAGATAAATCTTTAACTACAGGTAGAATATCTATAATTGGTTTTGCCGCAAGCCCTGGTATAGAGGTTGAACCTATATGATGCACCGCAACACAATTACCCCCTAATGCTTTTTGTAATAGCTTTGCCTCAGCCTCAAAAATTTTTAGCCAATTACTGTCATACGGCATTACTTCCACTATTCTAGGCATGCTATCCCCACCACAATTTTGGCTCTTTTTTCTGTCTTGATAATCGCTCTTTAGCTAATTTTCTTCGGTTAAATTTTTCAATACGTTTTCTTACAGTATGCCATCCTCTTGTACTGAGTATTGGTATGGTGGATGCTAATATAACGCCCGAAATTGTCCCAACTGTACATTGCATTAAACGCATAGTCGTCGTATCAAGCATCCCATAAGTTATGAGCACTAATCCCATTAAAATTGCACCAAATACCATGAACATCAATAATATTTCCGTGCTATTACCGTTTAACCGTTCAAAAAAAGTCAAAAGTGCACTTGCGTGTTCGCCTATATTTAACAACCCCATTTCGACGTTCCCTGTCTAAAATATACATATGTTTCATAATCTATTGGCTCTTTGCTCGAGCCAATAGCCCTGTCGTATCTAACGACTTTAATTTCTTAAGCTCTTTATCCTTCATAGCTAATTGCTCAGATAGCTCGCGCATAGCAAGCTTATTTTCAATTATTTTCTCATCAAAATGATTGCCTACCTCTTGCACCTTAAAAATTGCTTGTTGATTAACGGCACTTAATTGCTCTGTAAGCATTGCCGCTGTTTTATCAAAGGCCTCTTGCAGGGCTTTATTAACAAAGGTGAAATGGGTCACCACTAGTTCATGAGCTTGCACCTTTTCATCCAGTCTTGTTTCTAACTCTAAAACCCTAGCTTCTAATTTTGCAATTTCACCTCGTTGGGCGGCCACCAATGTACTAGAACTTAACAATTCGAGAGTTAAATTTTCATTAATTTTTGCTTGCTCTACGAGCTGCTTCTGCATTTTTTTAGGACTTAAATCCTCTTCACACTCATATAGATCACGCCATTGACGTAAATACTTAGAAACGGTTGTTTGGCTGCCCCCAATTTTAGCCCTAATGTTTAATGTGGTGGGAGAAATCCCCTGCTTTCTAAGTGAGTCTGCCATTGAAAAAATTTTATCTTTAACAGGATTTGGCTTTTTCCACATTTATTTCCAAACCTCATAATTTTCCCAATCCTCATCAAAGCCCATTTTAGCAATCGGTATAGTCGGGTATTTATTAAACAATTTGGCCAACTCTGGAGTAAGTTTAGTATTCGGAGATGCTGATTTAAGTAAAAACTGTACCGCTGCTGCCTGGAGGAAAACCGTATGTTGTTTATTAAAAATACTTTGCTCACCTATCTGCCAATTGTTTGGTCTGATAGGAGTTATATGAAAATTCCTAAAACATATCATATTGTGATGAGCACAAAGATTCCTAGTAAAGCTAGCTGCGTACAACCATGACTGGAAAACCTTATAGTGCGGCAAATTAAACTTTTTAGCTATGGCTAGTTTGTCAACGCCATGCCTTAGATTTAAAAATACCTTTGACCAAGTACCAAAACTTAAAACCTCTCCCAACATCCAGCAGGCTGGCAGTCCAGGAGCATGATATTTTTTATAATACGATTGAAAGATAGGATTTTTGCCACCGCGTTTATCTCTGCCTGTTTCATCTTCTATTAACTTGATAAAACCGCTGTGATTAAATTCTTTAGTAAATAAGGTAGAATCTAAATACCAGTGGGCACCATAACGGGCAGACATTATATTATTGATAACCGCACGAACCGCAACCTCTATCCTTTCAATGCCAGATAGTAAAATGGAACGAAGCTCTGTATCAAACTCATACAAATCTACAATGTAGTTAAAGGTGGTGCCTTGTCTAAAAACATGTTTGTCGTCGGACGGTGCTACATAAAATGGTCTAAAAAAACCAGATAGCCTGTAGTAGCCTACGTATTCTAAATAATGGATGGCTTGTTTTTCATCATTAAGCAATAGGCCACGTTTTCTAAGCAGATCTAAGTGCTGGGTATTGGTCAGGGAAGGTTTTTGAAAATTTTGTGGGCTCATAAAACAATCGACCCCACCAGTTTGAGCTTCATTGAGAGGCTAGGCAGGGTCACGTTATTGTTAGTATAGCCCTTTTGGCCAAAATATGTCAAATTCATTGCTGTGTTGCCTTATATAAGGTAAGCCCTATAGATACTAAATTAAGTGTACCTGCCCTTTCCCTTTAAATCAAGCTATTTTGTGCTCATTGTACATTCACGATACCCATTAATGTCACGCCATAACTTCAAATAATGATAATTATCAGAAATTGGTTTTTGCAGATGTAAGAGGGTATTTTTGTAGGAAAATCAGGGGGTTAGCTGGTGGTGCGTTGTCTTACACCTAAAAATCTCCATAATGCTACTCTATATACGCCTCTATACTCCTATAGCAAAAAATAACAAAATATGTCATAATATGCTATACTCTGTTATATAGGTTTAACCACAAGTGGAGGTTGAAAATGAATATTTCCCTAACGCCAGAGCTTGAGAAATTTGTACAAAATAAGGTGACTAGCGGCATGTATACATCAGCTAGCGAAGTAATTCGTGAGTCGCTTAGACTGTTACATGCCCATGACGATCTCCAGGCGCAAAAAATTGGACAGCTCAACCAAGCTATTGAGCTTGGGCTACAACAGTTAAGCGATGGCAAGAAAGTCTCTGCCGAAGCTAGCTATGATCGATTAAAGAAAAAAATTGACTCTGTAGCTAAGGATCTTTAATGACATCAAAGTATTATCTATCGCCTATTGCTGAACAAGATATAGAGGAAGTTATTACCTATCTTGCTAAAGAGAACCCTGCTGCGGCACATGTTTTTCTTGATTCGTTATATGGCGCTATGGAAAGTCTCGCAGATAATCCGCACCTGGGGCATTTTCGAGAAGATTTAACAGATAAGCCTGTTAAATTTTGGCCATTCAAGTGGCATTATCTGATAATCTACAAACCTGTATCGCCGCTTGAAATTGTTAGGGTTTTAAGTGGATACCGAGATCTTGTTCATCTAATTGGTTAAAAGGTTTGTGATAAAGGCAATCCTACTACCAGCAATTTCTGTACTGCCCCCATGCAATTCAACAAGTTGAAGGGGTTCACATCGGGGCAAAGATTCGTCATTAAACCAAATTAGAAAATAATGCGAATAAGGATAATTACCTCAAATTTATTCACATATGTGAATAGATAATCCTGAAGCCCCTCTATAGTAAACCCCTCTAAAAGACACGTAATATCATAGCTTTTGGCGATATAGGCTCGAAAATTATCGCATACTTTGTGGACTCTAAAGCGGTAATCGTGGTTGTTGCTGTTGGCTGTACAAAGTAAGATCAATGGATAGCGGCTATTAGATAATGGTATATTCCAATGCTCTGGCAGCATGCAATACCACTACCCTCGACTGGACCTAAAATATGTATTTGTATTAACTAGAACTAGTGATTTTATAGCCGACCATTACTAATTTAAATCTCAACCCCCCACCTATCTAATATATACCACCGGATCATCAATAACTTGGTCAAACTTAGCCTTATTCTTTGGAACTATTCAAGCAAGTTAGATTAAACTTCGACTTTTCGAATTTGTTAAATCTCAGTACAAAACTTCGATTATTCGAATTTACATGTGCTTTTACAGATGAAACAATAACATTGTTCATAGGGTGGGTTGGAATTGACGTTCAACCAAAGTTTTTAAGGTACACAACCTTTAAAAGAGGTATGACTATGGAGGTAAGATGCATGGTTGCTAATGTCTAACTATATTTGCACCTTGGGTGCCATGGCTGCAATTACTTGCCCCTGTATGTGACCACCTTAACGGTCATATTCTGAAACTTATTCCGCGTGCGCATTTGGCCCCCATGCATGGATCTGAAACCAATCCACCGGGTGGATTCAATCACGCTCTACTCATGCATGGATCTGAAACCAATCCACCGGGTGGATTCAACTCGCCCTACTCATTCATGGATCT
>JACCDN010404171.1_pt1 | contig 26129 bp, 28 predicted proteins | sample 7441691 | NCBI WGS metagenome assembly JACCDN01 (sample SAMN15323439, study PRJNA562643) | freshwater metagenome | isolation source: river surface water | place: USA:Blue River Watershed | collected 2017-08-16 | reverse complement strand
GCCATTTACCGCAAATTAATGGCGCAAGAGATTAGCCAGACGGTATCTCCTAGCAATCTGCCTGAATGGCTTAACCGTTAATGGAGATGATTATGATGCGTCAACATCCGGCGACCCATGTGCCAAAGCCATACGAATTGCTCCTGTATAACGGTGAGTTTAAATCAAAAGAATCTCTTGAGATAGGTGATGAATTAATGGAAGCAGAAGGTAAGGCATTATTGCTAACCGACATGCGCCAAAGCTTAGAAGAGGCTTTTGAAATTCGTCCCATCAAAGGTCCATCTTTTTTGTTAGGAGCCAATGATTACATCCACTTAGTGCGGACAGGCTGCAATGTTCCCCAACAAACCAAAACGCTGGCCATGTGGGAATACTTTCAGCAATCCGCTCATTTTAAAAGTGTGTACCTGTTATATCGCAGTAGTGTTGATTTTTCAGCATCTGTTGACGTTCCTATCGATCCCTATTTTTTAGGATTGTTATTGGGTGATGGGTGTTTTAAGAATGCGACTCCAAGCATTACAACGCCAGATTCAGAAATCATCGCCTATTGTTTTGCAATCTCAGAAAAGATGGGCCTGCAAGTACGCATCCATCAAATCCCAGGTAATCAAGCCAACAGTTATTATTTTAGTACACCTCCCGGTGCCGCTAATCCATTAACGCAAAAATTAAAAGCGCTCGGTCTCTACGATAAATTATCGGCTGAAAAATTCATTCCAAAAATTTACAAAGTGGCTGACAAGACAACGCGCGCTGAAATTCTTGCGGGATTACTCGATACCGATGGTTACATGCTGCATAAGACCTTTGAGTATACGACCGCTTCAAAACAACTGGCTTTAGATGTTGCCTTTATTGCGCAAAGCCTTGGCTTGATGGCGCTTCCTAAAGAAAAAACCGTCGATGGGCAAGTCTATTATCGCTTTTGCATTTATGGCGATTTTAGCGATATCCCTATCAAAATTGGCAGAAAAATCCCTGGTCCCAGACTCCAAAAACGGGATGCATTACGCACAGGTTTTACTGTTCATCCGGTAGGCAAAAAAACCATTATGCAACTCTATTTTGATGAGAAAAACCCGCGCTTTCTCAAGTCAGATTTTATGGTCATGGAAGGATTAACGAGGTAATTATGAATAATCACAGCATACAATTTAACAACGCTTTAGACATCAGGCCTCATTTACATGTGATTCCACAAGATGATGATCGCGAGCATTTATATCTGGCCGGGCAATTGATGAAGCACCTGCAAGATTTAGGACTTAATAAAGCCATTGGTCAAATTACCGTCGGCGATTTATTGAAAATCAGCAAAGAGCTCAATCATGCAAGATATTAATGCACTCATTGAGCAAGGGTTGCAACAATCCGAATCTCGCAAAACACCGAGAAATTACTTGGGTGCATCAAGTTTGGGAGATGCTTGTGACAGACGTATTCAATACCAATATCTGGGTACGAAAGCAGATCATGAATTTACTGGCAAACAACTTAAAACATTTGCCATGGGGCATTTACTTGAGAATTTAATTATATCATGGATGCAGCTGGTAGGTTTTGAATTAAGCACGCGCAATAAGCAAGGTGATCAATACGGCTTTGAGATAGCGGGTGGCAAAATAGCCGGTCATATTGATGGCGTATTGCTTTCAGGTCCAAGTGGCTTTTCTTATCCGGCGCTGTGGGAATGTAAAACCATGAATCAAAAATATTGGCGTGATTGTGTCACTCGTGGCCTAGCCTTATCTCATCCCCATTATTTTGTGCAAGTGCAACTTTACATGGCCTATATGCAACTTGATGAGCATCCTGCACTTGTGACGATATTAAACAAAGACTCCTCAGAATTGCATCATGAGTGGATCCAGTTCGATGCGGCTATTGCGCAGCGCTATTCTGATCGCGCAGCACATATCCTTAAAGCGTGCCAAGCAAATGAATGGCTTCCCCGAATAGCTAAAGATCCCAATTATTTTGTATGCAAAAGCTGTCGGTGGCAGAAAACATGTTGGAATGGGTAGCGTATGGCTGAGAATGTGATTGATTTAAAGGATTGGTATAACCTCAATACCGCAGCGCCACAGCACCTATCGCAAGACATTAAATCTGAACCCTCTACACCGGTGTCAGAAATTAAGATGCGACTGCTTGGAAATCTGCGCGGTGTCTTATCATACCTATTACCAGGCGGTGTATTTCGCCGCAATAAATTCTTTGTGGGTGATGTACAGGGTAATCCTGGCGAAAGTTTGGTGATTGATTTAGACGGTGACAAGGCGGGTATGTGGCATGATTTTGCAACCGCAGAAGGAGGCGATATCATTGCTCTTTGGGCTGCTGTCAGTAACAGAGATACGCGTCATGATTTTCCAGAACTGATCAAAAGTATTTCAGATTGGCTTGGGATTAGGTCTAAAACCTATTACGAAGAAACCGAAGATCTCAAAGGAAAATTACGAGAATATGAAAGTCATGATTTAGACGATTTATGCCGGAATAATCTGTTGGGCCATCCAACTGCCCGCTGGGATTATTACGATCAGAACAAAAAGATTATCGCTTGCATCTACCGCTATGAAACCATGTATGGTAAGCAATACCGGCCTTGGGATGTCAAAAGCTGCAGCCATCGCGCCCCGGAAGTTCGCCCGCTTTATAATATTCCAGGTATTATCAAAAGCCGATCAATAATCATTGTTGAAGGTGAAAAATCAGCAGATGCTTTAATTCACTCTGGCATTGAGGCAACCACCGCCATGTTTGGTGCCAACGCGCCACTGAATAAGACCGATTGGTCTCCACTTTATAAAAAGCAAGTTGTGATATGGCCAGACAATGATGAGCCAGGGTTTCAATATGCCAAACAATTAGCGGAATACTTGTTGCCGCATGTTACGTCACTCACGATTTTAAAGCCACCTTCTGACAAAGATAAAGGCTGGGATGCGGCTGACGCCAAAGCAGAAGGTCTCATGCTGCAAGATTTCATTAATCAAGCCTCTAAAGATTCTCTGAAAAAACAAACGATAGTACCGATTAATCTGTTTAATTGGCAAAAACCACCTCCTAATCGTGATTGGGTGATTGATGGCTGGTTACCTACGGGTTATGTCACGGCTATTTATGGTGATGGTGGGGTTGGAAAATCACTGCTTGCGCAGCAGCTGATGACAGCTGTGGCTACGGGCTCAGCTTGGTTAAATTTCCCAATCAAACAAAGCAAAGTCTATGCGCTTTTATGTGAAGATGATGAGCAAGAGTTATGGCGCAGGCAGTATGCCATTAATCAATATTTTGATATTAACATGGCTGATCTGGCTGAGCATTTACGAATGATTTCTCGTGTTGGCGATGATAACTTATTGATGGTCTTTGATGGCAAAGATAACGGTCAACTCACGCCATTTTATCACGAACTTTTAGCTGACATTAAAGAATTTAATCCGCATTTGGTTGTTTTAGATACTGCTGCAGATCTCTTTGGTGGTAATGAAAATAATCGCTCCCAGGTGCGCCAATTTATCCAAAATTGCTGTGCACGTATTGCAAGAGCTATTAATGGTGCCGTGCTGATTTGTGCGCATCCATCGGATTCTGGTATTCAACGTAAAACTGGCACCGGTGGCTCAACCGCTTGGAATAATACGGTGCGTTCACGCTGGTATTTTTCTAAACCTTCCAATCAAGAAAATAGTAACACCCGGATCTTAAGCCGAAAAAAGGCAAACTATGGTCCCATGCAAGCTGAAATCAATTTAGAATGGCAAAATGGTGTATTCGTTCCCACTGGTGGATTTTCCAATAGCTACTTAAAAAATGCCCTAATAAAAGCCATAGAAGATTCGGCTATCGAAGATCTACCATTTTCTCACACCGGTGAGCCTGGGGTTTACAAACAACGTGCGCGATTACCCGTCGAATTTCATACCTTAAGCCGCCAAAAGCTCGAAGATATGGTGACTGAATTATTAGAGGAAGGAAAATTAATTAAAACTGGCGGAGCCGACAGCAAAGAGCCTAAACGTCTTACTGTCGCGCCATCATTTTCGAAAAAGTAAGGTATTTGGGTTTAATCGGTAACCAAATTCCTGTTTGGTATTGCAGCCAGGCCAGCCATGAGTTTCAATCACATCATGGCGTTTGATGGGCAGCCCTAATTGCTCTGCCAGCGTGTCTTGAATCACCTTTTGCATTTTATTTAAGGGACGCCTAATTTGCTGCTCTAAATCTTCAATCATACCCACATGAGGCTCCATTAAATCAGCCAGTTGATTGATGTTTAAAAACGTGTGTTGCGCTGATGGTTTGGCTACTTCAAAATCCTGCCAATATTGTTCAAGCAGCAAGCGAAAAATCAGCAAGCGCGAAGAAGCTTGCTTCCCAATTACCACAATGCCATTGATGCTCACGCCGTTATCTGCCATACGAATTTCTAGATATTTTTCCTGTGGCGCAATTTTTCGTTCGGCTAAACTGATCATGCGAAAAGGCAAAATGCTGGCTGAATAATTAGGGATCAGTTCGCATACACCGGTTTGGCAGGTTTGTTTAATCAAGTCCGTTAGCAAGAATGGATCGTGGATGAGATCGGCAACTGAAATAATAGGGACATCAATGATCATCGATGGGATTTTAGCCCGTACATTCAGTATTAAGGTGGGCATCGCTTTTAATTTATCAATGGTCAAATGGCGATGATCCGTGCAGATATCAATCAAAACCAAGGTGACGATGCCATATGGGCTCATTACCGTGTAAACGCCTTTGCTCAAAAGATAAAAGTGCAATTGCTGCTCGCCTAGGTGACGTTCTAAATACTGCGTGATTTTAGGGAAATTTAACTGGATGGTGCTTTCTAAACATCGGGTTTTGCTGTGCGAATTCGGCAAAATATAACGTCCACAATTATCACAGACAAGATCGTCGCAATCCTCGTCAAAATCATCCTCGATATAAATTTGATTATCGCAATCGGGATTGGCGGCGCTATCCTTCACGTCTTTTGGGTTGTAGCACTTAATAAAACGCTTGGAAGTATGATGTACAAACTGCTCTCTTTGCAAAATAGCAAGGGCATTTTGATATTCTTGATTCAAATCCACCCATGAGCCTTGATGCGTCAGTAAGGCATTTAGCGCATCAGTTGCAACATTTGGCTTTTGGCAAGATCTTAAGGCCATAGGTGTCTCTCATCCATGATTTAAAAATTTCCCGAGCATTTTTATCGAGCACATGCTCGGAGTAACAAATGCGAATATGATCACATGCCTCATCCAGGCACCGAAAATACAGGGTGATCCGTTTGTTTTGATACAGTACTTTGATAGAATCCACGCAGGTAATATCAGCCAAGACATCACCAGCAGCGCCTTGCATTGCCTTTAAATCTTCAGCAATGGAGTTGTAAGGACAGGTGCTAATCGCAATTTCGGTATTATTGTGAAAATAAGGCGAGCGAAAACGTATCTCAAAAAGCTTAAGCTCCTGATCGGATTCGCTGGCTGACAGACGCAAGAAGCGCTCCACCTGTTTTTTAAAATTAACATCCGCAGCATCAGTAAAGCTGACCGGTTGATTAAAGTACTCGCTGATCAAAGCATTAGCAATGAATACTGATTTTTGTGGGCACTTGGCGCAGATATTCGCCTGTTTGCCATTGTCAGCAAAATCGATAATGGTCCATTCGGGTTTATGGCCATGCAGTAGTTGATCGCTACTTAACAGCACATCTTCGTCACTGGCACGGCGAATAAAAAGATAGATTCTGCCGTCATGAATGAAGGTGTCTTGTAATTGACTCTCAAAGCCATCGCCTAAATTTAAATCGTATTGTTCTAAAATTTTAGATATTGGATATGAAGAAATAAAATCAGCGAAGGTTCTTGCTTGTTGACGTGGTGGGTTTAGCAGTACGAAAGCCGCAAACCCCTTTTTATGAATTTTATCGTAATGGTAGATGTTCTTGAGTGCATCTGGGTTTTGATTAAACAGCGCAAATAACAAGGACTTTTTATCGTATTTGTTATTTTTGACCAGGCAGAATTCCAAGAGATCATCTCTAAGGTTTGCCTTGGCAATATCTGATACTGCTGTTTCTAATTTGGCATGATTAAAGCGATTTACCAGATAATAGTTGAATAGATCATCGGATTGTTCCATGAGGGTTTTGCGCATTTGCGCCACTGGCAGAGTTTTGCTGACATCTGCCTCTGCCTGGTTTACCGCATACAGCATGGTCACTTGCCTTGGTGACAGTGATTCAAGCCAATTCTGTCGCAAATTAGGATTACTATACTCATCCATGAGCCTTTCGATAGGCAGCTCTAAATCATATTCCCAAAACCTCCGGTTTGGGGTCACCCTGAATTTACTGTTATTGTTTACAACGCCCATTTGCATATTTAACCTCCATTTTTCGAATTGCAATGACTTTCCCTAAAATCTTAAACGATTGCTCTGGTGATACCTTAATCACCTGATAAGCCTCGTTTTCTGGCTTTAACTCGATGTGGCTTGGGCGTCTGTAAAACGTTTTACAGGTTGCCTCATCATCCAATAACGCGATGACCACCTCACCGTTGAGCGCGGTTCCTTGGGTGCGTACAATGACAAAATCCCCATCATTAATGCCCGCACCCACCATGCTGTCACCGGTAATCTCGAGCGCAAAACAGTGGCCTCTAGCAACACCACTATCCACTAAAAATTCACCCATATGCTGCTCAAGCGCTAAAATCGGGTGACCCGCTGAGACCTTACCCAACACTTCCACCGGCACCACCTGAGTAATCTGGTTAACGGGTACAGATCGCTCTAACATTTCAATGGCCCGGGCTTTTCCTTTGTCGCGCTTAAGGTACCCCTTATTCTCTAATTGTTGGATCACTTCAATAGCGCTGGCAGACTTAATACCACGCACCTCAGCAATCTCGCGCACCGTAGGCGACATACCATGCACCTGCTGGTATTGTCGGATGATATCCAAGGTATCCTGCTGTGCGTCCGTCAATCCCACCTGCGGTTTTGGACCTGGTTTTGTACGTTTTTGTTTAGTCATGAAGCTTAATCCTTTTCTCAGCTTGTCAGTCTATCATACCTAACAAATGTTAGGGTAGTCAAGCATGAATTTCAACTGTCAGATGAACGTTTTGCGGTCGAACCGTGTAAATAACCATATCTCAATAGTGCACGGAGGACTTGAAGCCTATGACCAAAAATCAACACCCCATTAAATTTATTGCGCAAATATTGGCAGATAGCCTGCTTCGGGCAATTAGTTCGGAGAAAAAGAAAAAACCTCAGGCAAATAGCGCTTCTTCTCTGGACTTATCTCCGAAATGAAGCGTTACTGTGAAGCGAATTTAAGCATTTGAATGAGGTATTATGAAGAAAACGTCAATTATTAAACAGGTTCTGGCCCTACAAAACCAGTCAATCCAAGAATTAAAACAGTTGTGGGTACAACTGTTTGATGAACCAGCACCACCGTATCAAAAAAACTATTTGCTGCCACGGCTTGCCCATCGATTGCAAGAATTAGCGTATGGCCCCATATCAGAAAAAGCTGCAACTACACTGGATAATTTGGCCACTCAAATGGAAAAGGGCAAAAAATTTTCTAATCCTATGCTGAGTGGCAGACCAACTGTTGGGACGAAATTAATTCGCGAATTTCAAGGTATAGATTATGAGGTGTTGGTTGCTGAAAATGGTTTTGTATATCGTGGACAAACTTATAAATCTCTCTCGGCTATAGCACGGCGGATCACAGGCACCCGTTGGAATGGTCCTTTATTTTTTGGTTTAAGAACAAGAGGTGCGATATAAATTATGATTCGGTGTGCCATTTATACAAGAAAATCCCATGAAGAAGGATTAGAGCAGGAGTTCAATAGCCTGGATGCGCAACGTCTGTCTGCTGAGAATTATATTAAAAGCCAACAACATGAAGGTTGGCAGATATTGCCTAAACAATATGATGATGGTGGTTTTTCTGGCGGGACTTTAGAGCGCCCAGCATTGAAAGAATTATTTGATGACATCGCTGCAGGGCTTATTGATTGCGTTATCGTTTATAAAATCGATCGCTTGTCGCGCTCACTGCTTGATTTTACTAAAATCGTGGATTTATTTGATCGTCACAATGTGACCTTTGTATCCGTGACGCAAAGCTTTAATACCGCCAGTTCTATGGGGCGGTTGATGCTCAATGTGCTTTTGAGTTTCGCCCAATATGAACGAGAGCTCACTGGTGAACGCATCCGCGATAAATTTGCAGCCTCAAAACAAAAAGGCATGTGGATGGGTGGTAATCCACCGCTTGGGTACGATATTATTGATCGAAAATTGGTGATTAACGCACCAGAAGCTAAATTAATAGAGCATATCTTTACGCGGTTTTTAGTGCTGGCATCTGCTACCCATTTGGCTAAAGAATTAAATAACGACGGTTATCACTCCAAACAATTTACTGCTAAAACCGGCAAAGACATCGGCGGGGCCAGATTTACCAAAGCCTCATTGCGCCGCATCCTCACAAACCCGGTGTATATAGGAAAAACACGCCATAAGGAGAAAGAGTTTCAGGGGCTGCATGAGGGTATCATCGATCAAGATTTGTGGGATCGTGCTCAAGAAACTTTTAAAACAGCCCCCAAACGAAATTCTGCCTTTTGTAAATCACCGGTGTTACTCAAAGGCATTATCTACTGCCAAGCTTGCAATATACCTATGACACCAACCTATACTGCTAAAAAGAACCGGCAATACCGCTATTACGCCTGCAGTAATGTGCTGCGCGGTATCGAGTGCCATGGCATTAGTTCCTATCTTGCTGCTGGGGAAGTCGAGCATTTTGTCATCCAGCAGGTGCGTCATGTTTTAAAATCACCAGAAGTCGCTGCCCAAACAACTCTGCTTTTAGAGCATGCGGGGCTGGATAAAACCCAAGTCTTTGATCTGCTCAAAGACATCGATGCGGTATGGCAGAATTTATTCCCCATCGAGCAACAAAAAATAATCCACACCCTGATCCGTGCTGTGTATGTCAGCACCGAAGGGATCGATGTGCGCATTAACCAAAATGGCTTACAAAGCCTGCTATTAGAAACGCAAGATGAGGCAACAGTATGATCCAAACGAGCACTATTGATGGAGAGGTCTCAATTTTTATGCCGCTTAAACTTAAAAAACGCGGCGGACGCAAAATGATATTAGCACCACAGGGTGTGCAACCGGCATCGGAAGACTCTAGCGTCGATCTCACGCTGCTAAAAGCCTTGGTGAAAGCCCATTTATGGCAACGTCAATTAAAATCCGGTAAGTGCAGTGGCATGAAAGAATTATGTGAGCGATACGATGTTACCGCCAAGTACGTCCAGCTGATCTTGCGCTTAAATTTTTTAGCACCGAAATTAAAAGAGGCCATTTTATTTGGTGAGCAGCCAAGGCATTTGAAATTAGCCGATTTAATGAATAATGTACCGGTGCTCTGGTCAGAACAAGAAGAAATGTTTGGGCTTGCTATTCTGCCTACCTAGAAAAGTATGAAGCTATTTTACAATGTGTAGTTGATACTAATATCGCTTTATTCCTTGTCCTTAAGTTGCTTTATGATGATTGTAAATCGTAAGTGCTTTTGAAGAACTAAAAAGCACTTAACAGTCCTAAAGAGTGATTCTTTGGGGATTGTTGGATCAAATAAACAGTGGCACGTAGATTGATACATTCGATTCCTCAAAATTATCAGGAAACTTATCCATCACCATAAAAGCTGGGTTTTTATCATCAATTTTAATTGCCGATTTATTAAGCCATGCACCATAAATGTAGTGATATGCTAACCCCATGTTGTTAAGTTTGCCGATATAATTAAATTTGGCGTAAACACCGCCCGTAATATTGATGTGTTCAATTTTTAAGTCGTGCGTCTCATGTACCACTCCTGCTGAAAAGCGCACTTGATCTTCTCGGGTTGCTCCATCATGTGGATTATCATGTCCAATAGCTATAAAAGTACCGGTAAAATCATCACTAAGAACCGTTTCATCCAAATGTGCTTTTAAGGTTTTCCATGCTAAGGGTGCTGCCTCAAAATATAATCCTTGTTTTGTAACAGCTTGGATTTCGAATGCGTCAATCTCGATAATTTCAGGCTCTTCTAGTGATACACACTCAAGCTCATTTACTATACTAACTTTTTTTCTTGCAAAGCTTGGGCTGTAACCAAAATTTTCTTTAAAACTTCTGGCAAAAGCGCTGGTATCTTCAAAGCCGCTGCTTAGCGCAATTTCAAGAATAGAGTCTTCCTTATTTTTTAGCGACCTGAATGCTCGCTCCATTCTAAGGCGCCTTATAAAGCTACCCACTGAAAGCTCAGTTGCATCTAAAAATAACCTTTTTAAGGTTGAAACAGATATGCCAATATTTTTGGCAATCAATTCAAGAGTAATGGGTTCATCTAAATTTTGATATATAAACTTTACTGCCTTGATAAAGTTATTGCTATTAATGTATGCCATAATTAATACCTCATTTGTTTACGATAGGTTAAATATACCGTATTAGAAAGAGGCTTGCTGTGCAGAATAGTCCAAATTTGCTTTTCGTCACTTACTAATTATCCTCAAAAATCTCATTTTTCTTTTCTTGAAAAGGGCTTGCATCATAAAACAGCTCTATTTTAGAAATAAGCGACTCCGTAAATTCCATCAGGACTGCCGCTCTGAACTTACCAATAGGCGCAGGGACGACCATATCATAGGCGAACATGATCTGATTACCAGATGAAAATCGTGATCTGATTTGAATATCCTGCAATATCCCACCGAAGTTTTGTGCAGCCTTGAGCACAGCCTCTTTGCTATGCATCTCTGCAAGCGGTCCGATGAAATGCACATTATCATGCAGGTAGCTTGCCATCTTATCAAAATCCTTGGCAAACATGGCATTGTAATAGCTTTCGGCAATTACTAAGTTATCACTTGCTTCAAAAACGCTTGTGTTCATATCTAACTCCCATTATAGTATAAGCATGCTGATAATATATTATAAGGGCGCTGATATGTCAATAGATAAAGAGGTAGGTGTTAAAAGTTTGCTTGGGTATAAACTGAAAAAGACCCAACATGCTCTGCGCCTTCATATGGATGAAGCATTGCGATCTATTGATCTCACTACCCCGCAATATGCAGTACTTGCGCAGTTAGAGTTAAAGCCAGGGATTTCGAATGCAGCGCTTGCAAGGTCAGCCTTTATCACCGCACAAACTATGCACGGTATTGTCGCTAATTTAGAAAAGCGGAGTTTGATTCAGCGTAAAAGTGATGTTTCCCATGGCAGGATTCTGTGCACAAAATTGACAGACCAAGGTCATAAAGTTGTTGCAAAGGCCCATGATATAATTCGCGCTGTTGAAGCGCGTATGCTAGCTACGGTAAGTGCAGAGCATCAGGCACTTCTTGAAAAGATTTTGCTCGAGTGCTTCAATAATTTGCAGTAAAAAGTCTCTATGAAACAATTACAACTCTTTTCTGAAATATCGTTTCTCTCGCTCTCTCTCATTTTTATATCCAAGTTTTTTGTAAAAAGCGTGAGCTCCATCTTTTTCTCGTCTAACGTGAGACGTTAAGTCAATAACACTTGGACCAATAGTACGTGCAAAATCCTCAACAAATTCAATTAGTTTCGTTCCAACTCCAGCCCTGCGATACCGTTCATCAACCACAAGAATTTCAATATAAAAGCGCATTTTATCGTATATAAAAAATTGCGATTTTGACCATGCTATCAACCCAATGGGTTGACTATTTATACAGGCAACAACAACACCATAGCCACTGTTTTGGGTGAAGCTTTGAAACCTGGCGCTCAAAACATCCTTTGTAACAGGACGACCAAACTGTTCCATAAGAGGTAAAAGTGCAGCTATGTCTTCTATTTTACAATGGCGAAGCTCGACTTGATTATTGATATTCATACGATTACCCCCTAAATCGAGCCTCGATTGAATTTTGGGATGTTTGGATCAAACAATGTGTGCTTCGGTGCATCTTCAGTCCAAACATACATATCAGGCGAGAAAAGAGTTTTATCATCGAGGCTGCTTGCTCCAACTATTCTAATATGAGGCCAAATTTCCGGTCTGCCGAAAAGTGTTGAGCCGCATGTACCGCAAAAGCTTACATGCACCGGTTTACCGCTTGCGCCCGGACGTGTAAATTCTTTTGGTTCTCCTTCTATAATCAATGATGCCACCGGAATGACGATGAAAGGCCAAGCTGTGCCGCCTGTTAAACGCTGACAATCATGACAATAACAAATACCGGATTTTAAGATATGAGCTTCAATTTTATAGTGGATTGCCCCACAAAAGCATTTTCCTGTGATCATAATTCTTTCCGCAAATAAAGTTTCGCCATATGACCTTCATTTTTATATCCAATGCGTTTATAAAATTCATGCGTGCCGTCCTGAGCGCGCCTCAGACCAGAGGTTAGGTCAATAATGGCTGGTGAATATTGTTTTGCAATATCTTCAACGAATGCCATGAGTTTTTTTCCTATACCCATGTTTCTGTGATTTGTTGATATAACGATCCCAACAATGGAAAAACGGGTTGCATCTGAAATCAAATGATCTGTTGTTGTCCAAGCAACAAAGCCTGTAATTTCTTCATTCATTTCACAAACCGCAACACCGTAACCCGGATTGCTTAAGAATTTTAGAAATCTTATATTTAAATCCTCCAAAGTAGCCGGATAGCCTAGTTCTGATAAAAGAGGCAAAAGTCTAGGAGTATCATCAATTGTGGCATGCCTTATCATCCCAAAACCTTTTTCATATAATATCTCTTATGGCCTTTGGGGCAGTCGTCTAAAACACCGAAAATCTCATAACCATGCTTTAAATAGAAATCTTTAGCTTGGTGATTAAATGTATCTAAATGGCTCATTTTGGCGCCCATAGCCCTAGCATCAGCTTCAACTTGATTAAGTAATAAAGCACCTAATCCTTTATTCCTATGATCTTCATCGACAAAAATCACGTTAATAGCCAAGCATTCCCCTAGATAAAAACAAGTTCTAATGCCCGCAATAATTAAGCCATTTTCTTTGATAACATAATCTTTCAAAACTTCAGTATCGCCGTGAAATGAAACTTGCTGGGCAACAAAATCATTGATTTTATCATTTAGGGTTTCTGCTTCTGCACTTGTAGCAGGAGATAATTTGTAATCTGTAATCATAATACCTTCCTAAGAAAAATTCTTGAATGTTTACGCCAGTATTTTTTTATCTCGCCCATAGGTTTATAGCCATTTTTCAAATAAAAATCCTCGGCTTGAAAGTCCCATGTATCCAATGTTGAAAAGACACAGCCATGTTTAACAGCTTCTTGTTCTGCCGCATTTATTAATTTTGTACCGTAACCTTGGTTCCTGAGCTTTTGGTCAACCCATAATGTTTCCAGATAGACTGATTCACTATCAAACTGTGCTTGTATACCGCCGAGAATTTCTCCCGAGTCATTTTTCAAAAACACTGAAAATTCTTTGTCTCTAGACTGGCCCATTAGGCGTTCATACTCAACGACAAGACCTTCTGCCACAGCATCTTTGTCGGCTTGACTAGGCTTGTGATCGACAATTATTTTGTACGCAGCGTTTGGTATCAATTCCGCAGTTTGATCATTAGTCCGAATAATCCAATGAGCAATAGATTCCGAAACCTGACTTATTGTCAATCTTGTTGTGTCAAAAATTTTAACAATTGCTTTTCTATCCCAATCTGCCAATTGATCCCAAGCACTAAAATCTAGTCCATGCCAACAATCTTCTTTCAGTACATGCTGTGCCCACTGGGGATCTCGGGTGTGCATACGAAGCCAAGCAGACCAGTTCAGCATGTTTTGATCAGCACCGTAGGTGTTGCGCTTTTTGAGTCGTTGAATTCTTTCAAAATCATTCACATCTAAAAGACAGAAGTTGACTTTATCTATTTGTTTGGCTGAAGGGCAGCTAAGAATTTCGCCTAAAACAATTTGACCAAGCAAACACGCGTCTTTTCCTTCGCTCAATAATTTTTGCAACCACTTTTCTGTGGATTCTTGACGCCATTTTTTATCAGCGCCTTCGGGTACACCTATATCATCAAAATCATAAACAGCGATGCCATCTCCTAACAATTTTTTCAAATGGGGCATGACTGCTGTTTTACCGCTACCACTGGCGCCGCCTATAAAATATAATCTCATAATGCCTTCCTCATATTATTAGCCTGATACGCTCTCTCTATCGCACCATTTGGCAGAAAAACAGACTGCAAGTGTTCAAAGCATTGCATACGATCGTCACCACCTTCATCAGACAGAAAGATGTATTCACAATAGTCGCCGATGTCCTGAATAATACGTTCAAAACGATAGTAGGCCATCGCATCCTGATTTATCTTTGTTTGGCCATAGCCCTGATAAAATAGTGATTCTTCTTCGGCGGCTGTCAGGCCACTATCCCAAATACCAGCGCCGATAAACATCAAATCACGCTCGACGGGAGCAAAGATGAGCGTATCCCAGTCAACAATATAAAGAGCCTTTTCTTTATCAACAAACAGGTTCCAGCCATGCATATCAGCGTGGCATAAAACATAGTAGATGGGCTGTTTTTGGATTGCGAGCGCAAGCTCTTCAGCGCGTCTCACAAGTTTAAGAATTTCGCTACTTTTTGATTTCAGGAACAGTGCCATTCTTACAGCGACAGGCTCTTCGAAAACCTCACTTTCAATGCGCATAAGAAATGCTTTGACGGTCTCGCGCCATTTAGAAGAGAAGGTCTCTCGTGATACATCTTTTGTTATTGATTCAGGAATATCGGTGCTGTGAAGCTTTTTAATGGCCGCACCAAATTGGAACCAATGATCTTCTGATAGTTTGGTTTCTACGCCATTACGGCCTTCGACATAAGGGTACAGAATTGCCTTGAATGATGCCAAACTTGTCCAAAGTTGCTCTGTTTTGGTTGCAAGAGGTGGGATCACTTGCTTGATACCCAGATCAACCAAATATTTTGGCACCGATACCGAAGCCTCTAAAAATTCACCACCCCTTAATTTGAGGAAATAATCTGATCCGTTATTTGTTGTAACGCGATAAACAGCCGTGTTGAAATCAGCGCCAAGAGGCAGAAACAATACTTTGTCTATGGTCAGCCCATAGGCATCCCGTAAACACGCAATGATTTCTTCGTCTTTGAGATCAGGTTTTATTAACATGGTCGAGCACCTCCTCTAATAATGGATTAAACTCAATCATGCCACTTGCAATAATCTCAAATGATTTTTGGTCGATTTCTAAAAAGCCATAGCGAAAAACGTAGCCCCATGAATTTTTATTTTTAATAAAGGGTAACAACGGTACAAGCGGTTTGATATCAATATGCTTGGCGTCAAAATAATTGATATTACGCCTAAAAGGTTTGAATCCATCTCCCATATCTACTTGGTAAGGCGCATCATCAATAACCTCGCCAATTGCAGTAAATTTTTGATAGAGATCGGAGCCAGCCATGGTTATTTTAGACGAATAATAAATCACAAAATCACCACGTGATAATCGTTTAGCAGGCGCAGATTTACCATGACAGAATTGGCAAATACCAAGCTTAACGCCGTTTTCTGCATGATCTTTGCAAGCAACGCCAATCCAGAATTTTGCTGCCTTATTCATCTGCGGTACCTGCAGTTAATTTCGCCAAAATTTGCACAAGGCTTTTTTGTTCCTTATGAGATGCTTTACCAAAAAACGTACTATCAATCCTTTCTACAATAGGGACTAGGGTGCGTACCATCTCTTTCCCTTTTTCAGTGAGTGAGACGCTCTTGGCACGTGTATCTGTTTCATGTTCAATGCGATGAACACAACCAAGTGAAACCAGTTTTCTTAGCGATTTTGAAACAGTCATTTTGTCAAGCTTTGACCAGTTCACGATGAGGATTTGAGTTGTGTCATAGTGATGAGCCTCAAACCACATCAGTGTCGCCATAATCACAAACTGGGCATGGGATATATCATACGGCTCTAAAGCTCTTTTAATCTGCCGTTGCCATACCATCGTTGTCTGCCAAAGCAAAAATCCCGGGCTATCTTCAGGTGTATCAAAACCAAATGGTAAGTTAGACATTGCTGCCTCGTGCAAGCTGTATTAAGCTTTCCATTTCCTCTGGGACAGTATCAGCAACATTTTGAGCCACAAGCTTGATCCAGAGCCATTTCAATGGGCCGGTTACAATGAGTTTATTCGTTAACTTTAATCCATCAGGCGTATCAATCATGGCGTGAGTATCATACATTTTGGCGCCGAAGAACGACGTGCAGTCAGTAAAGTAGTGGCCATCAACGATTTCGGTCAGCACGATTTTTACAGGCCTTACACCCTTGGGCTTTAACATGAAATGGTTACCCACGACGAAATCACCCTCAAGCTTGCAATAATCTAAATCACCATGCCAAGTTGGCCAGCTATTTACATCTGTCCAAATGCGCCAAATATCCTTGGGGCTAATACCTTGAAAAGTCTTGCTATAGGTTCTTGTCCACATATGCGCCTCGTTAGTATCTGGCTATATTGTATACATATATACTAAATAGTCAAGTGTTAAGCAACAGAAAACTGACCATATCGCAGTAAAATTCTCGTTCTGTGGGTACATGCGCCATTCTCCGCCCCAATAACGAACCTCAAGGCGGGCTTTTCAAAAACCCAGTAAAATCAAGGGTCCTGGACATGCGTACCTTGACTGCCAACGTTCGCATGTAACGGAGAAACGGAGAGTAAAATGGGAGATTTTGGGGTAAAATCGGTGATTTTGTGATTCTCTAAGTACGCATGTGTCGGACGACTAAAAGGCGCTAAAGCCTATGAATACTGAGGTTCAGAGGGGAGTTGTTGGATTTTAAAATTCACATCCAAAAAGTTCGGGGCTTATAAACTGGCGGAGAGAGAGGGATTCGAACCCTCGATACGTTTTACCGTATACACACTTTCCAGGCGTGCGCCTTCAGCCGCTCGGCCACCTCTCCAAGCCGTGGATTTTAACAAATAACAACTCTTGGGTCAAAACGACGATTATACTTTGTAATTCTATTTAACTTCTATGTCGAGTCGAGTCAATAGCTGGCGTGCCAAAGCCAAACGTGAGGCGTTGTGCTCGCTTAATTGCTGTTTGATCAACGCCAATCGTTCGGATTTAGGATCGATATTTTGCGGCTCCCATTCAAAGTGTACGCCACTTAAAATAGCCTTTCCAATACCAACTTTACACTCCACTATGGCAGCCAATTTAGCTGCTACAGCATCATCTGGAGTGGCATGATATGCCAATGGTTTAATATTCTTATAGCTGTCCGCGGCGACAAAATGTCCTCCGCCGTTGTAATAAACTACCAACTCAGATTCGGCCATGACATCATCAGTATGCCAATTAATCACTGCGGCTCTGATACCATCGGTATTTTCAGTTTTACGATCGTCAAAACCAATATACGTCGGCCCCGAAACTATTCCGGGAAAGAATTTTAACTCCCGTTCACCAGTTATTTCTAGGGCTGGATCGCCCTTATAGAATTCTATTTTGTCCGCAGCATAATATGCTCCAGCACAAATGCCTAAAAATTTACCGCCAGAGGCAACATAATTTTTAATATTGGTATTCCCCACACCAGATAATTTGGCTACGTATGGCAAATCAGCGCCACCAGGGATAATTAGTAGAGAGGTGTTCTGCGTCCAATCGTTCTGCAGGATATCTGCAGCATCCACGGTTCTCACGGTATATTTAGCTGCTACTAATTCTTGCAACATACCGAGCGTATTCGCCACCGATTGTGGCCCAGTACCAGGACCGGCGTACACTAAAATATTTTCCTGAGCGTTAACACTATACATGCTACTCAGCAAAATCAAACTACAGATTAAAATATATTTAAACATTTAAAACAGCTAGCAATAACGAAAAAAACACTTGGGCTGTATACCCAAGTGTTTTTTATCAACGATTAGTCACGATTTTCCATCTTTTCTTTTAGTAAATCGCCTAGCGTTGCACCACCCATATCTTCACCACTGCGGTTAAATTCACGTAAAGATTCTTGTTCATCTTCGATATCTTTAGCACGAATTGATAGGGAAATGACACGGCTCTTACGGTCAATATTGATGATCTTAGATTCAACTTCATCACCAACTTTAAGCACAGTAGTAACGTCTTCAACACGATCTCTGCCTAGTTCAGAAGACTTTAAATTACCCTCAACACCTTCAGCTAAAGTTATAACAGCGCTTTTAGCATCCACTGCACTCACAGTACCAACCACTAAAGCACCTTTGGCATGTTCTGACACATAAATAGAGAACGGATCTTGCGCTAATTGCTTCACGCCTAGAGAGATGCGTTCACGTTCAGCATCAATGGCTAATACTATTGCTTCTATTTCTTGGCCTTTTTTGTAGTTTCTTACTACTGTTTCGCCAGAGTCATTCCAAGATAGATCGGACAAATGGATTAAACCATCTATACCGCCAGGTAAACCAATGAAGATACCAAAGTCAGTAATAGATTTGATCTTACCAGACACTCTGTCGCCTTTGTTACAAGTAGTAGCGAAAGCATCCCATGGATTATCATGGCATTGTTTCAAGCCCAAAGATATGCGACGACGCTCTTCATCAATGTCTAATACCATCACTTCTACATCAGTACCCAATTGCACTACTTTGCTTGGATGAATGTTCTTGTTAGTCCAGTCCATTTCTGATACATGCACTAAACCTTCAACGCCTTCTTCAATTTCTACGAAACAACCGTAATCGGTAATATTAGTAACTTTACCGACCAGTCTGGTTCCTTCTGTATAACGACGTTTGATATCAACCCAAGGATCTGAACCTAATTGTTTCAAGCCCAAAGATACTCTGGTTTTATCACGGTCAAACTTCAAGACCTTAACTTTCAGCTCTTGGCCAACCGCCACGATTTCGCTTGGGTGCTTAACACGACGCCAAGCCATATCGGTAATGTGTAACAAACCATCGATGCCACCCAAATCAACAAAAGCACCATAGTCCGTTAGATTCTTAACGATGCCCTTAACTTCTTGGCCTTCTTGCAATACACCAAGTAATGCTTCACGTTCGGCGCTGCTTTCTGACTCAACTACAGAACGACGTGATACTACGACGTTATTACGTTTTTGATCTAATTTAATTACTTTAAACTCTAACTCTCTACCTTCCAGACCAACAGAATCGCGGACCGGACGTACGTCTACTAACGAACCGGGTAAGAAAGCACGGATGGAACCTAACTCTACAGTAAAGCCACCCTTAACCTTGCCACTAATAACCCCCATAACTGGCTGGCTATTCTCAAACGCATTACTCAAGCTAATCCATGCTTTGGCGCGTTTGGCTTTTTCACGTGATAATCTAGTTTCACCCCAACCGTTCTCGATAGCATCTAATGCGACTTCTATTTCGTCGCCAACAGCAACTTCTAATTCGCCGTTTAAATCTTGAAACTGTTGAATTGGCACCTGGCCTTCTGATTTTAAGCCAACGTTAATTGTTACAAAATCATTGGCTATACCAATAACTTTACCAGTAACAATAGCGCCAGGATACATTTTTGCTTTGGATAAACTGCTTTCAAACAGTTCTGCGAAAGTTTCTACCATAATACATACACTCTTTTATTCTCTATCGATTGCGTGAAAATCAATAGGCCTAAACGTTAAAACTAGATAAGCTCTGCCTGACAAGACCCAATATTTGCTGAAACACCATATCTGCATTCATGCTAGTAGAATCAATAATAATGGCATCCTGCGCCGGACGCAGGGGGGCTATTGCCCGCATCTTATCCCTTATATCGCGCTGAATCAGATCAGTCACGAGGTCCTGTAGGTTAACATTATAACCGCTGCCCTTCAACTGCAAAAAGCGTCTTTTTGCCCGTTCTTCAACATTGGCATCCAAATAAAACTTCATAAACGCCGCCGGAAAAACGATAGTCCCCATATCCCGTCCATCTGCCACCAAGCCAGGTAACTGAGAAAAATTCTGTTGTTTAGCTAACAGTGCTGCTCGAACCTCTGGATAGGCAGCAATTTTCGAAGCCACATCACCACAAGCCTCACTGCGTATTTCGCGACTTACATCATGCTCGCCTAGGTAAACTTTGCCATCTATAAAACGACTACGCAAATTATTGGCTAAATGCTCTATCCGGCCAACGTCAGCAAAAGAACAATTATCCTGCAATACCCACAACCCTAAAACCCGATATAACGCCCCGCTATCTAGCATATGCCAGCCTAATTGCTCAGCCAACATACGACTTATAGTCCCTTTACCAGAACCACTAGGGCCGTCAATTGTTACGATGGGAATGAATTCTGGCATAATTGCTCCTCTTCTATCTTTAAACCAGCATCACTAGCTACTTTAACAAAATTAGGAAATGACGTGGCTATGTTGTGCGTATCTTGCAGAATAACCTCTTGCTCTGCAACTAGCGCTGCCATAGCAAAAGTCATCGCAATTCTATGGTCGCCACCAGTTTGCACAACCCCACCAGATATTCTGCCACCAATTATATCTAAACCATCGGCATAAACCCTCACTGACACCCCTAAACTCTGTAAGCCTTTGGCCAACAGAGCAATACGATCACTTTCTTTATACCGTAACTCTGCTGCACCACGAATAACGGTAGTACCAACAGCACAAGCTGCTGCCAACGCAATTATCGGCAACTCGTCTATCGCATTGGCAATTAAAGCTAATGGGATAGTAATCGCAGATAACTTTGCAACTCCTCTAACACGTAAATCTGCACGCGGCTCACCATGCAAAATGTGCTCATTATATATAGTAATATCTGCGCCCATTGCTTGTAAAATTTCTAGCACTGCTATACGCGTCGGATTAACGCCTATATTTGTTAATGTTATATCCGCAGTTTTTGCTATAGTCGCACCAATTATAAAAAAAGCCGCAGAAGAAATATCACCAGGTATGGTGTATGCATGTGTAAAATTTCGTAACATGATTTCTGTGTGATCACGACATATGCTAGGAGAAGTTATTCTAGTCTCGCCAGTTGCATACAGTCCAGCCAATAGGATTGCTGATTTAACTTGAGCACTAGCAACTGGTAACGCATAATCAATCGCATGTAATTTTTGCCCACCACTAATCATTAACGGTGCATAATTATCTTCGCGCGCAACTATTTTAGCCCCCATGGCAGTCAAAGGGATAATGATCCTTTGCATTGGTCTATTGCGCAACGAAGCATCGCCGGTAATCACACTAGAAAATTTTTGTGCAACTAAAATACCGGCCAATAAACGCAACGTAGTACCAGAGTTTCCTGCATCTAATATCTGCTGTGGATCCTGTAAACCATATAGGCCAACCCCATTAACCTGTAATACCCCAGAGCTTAAATTGGTAAATTGTACACCCATCGCACGTAATGCCCGTAAAGTAGCTATACAATCTAAACTTGGCAACCAATTATGTAATAACGTCGGGATATCCGGTGTGGCTAAAGCTGCAAAAATTAATGCCCGATGCGTAATAGACTTATCGCCTGGAATATTTATTACGCCGTGCAGAGTTCCACCAGCTTGTATGCGTACCTCTTGCAGCGCACTATCAATTATCAATTGTGTAACCCTCTAGCAATTTGTGTTAAGCTTAAACCAGTAATCATTGCAGCGGATTATATTATATTTTATCCATAGCTTTATGATTAAAAAAATGTAGGACAAAATACTATTCGTTTCAATTAAGATTGACCATAGCATTTTTTATGAGTGTTTGGTATGAAAAATTAGGTTGTGATATTACTGTTCTAGATTATCACTAGCATCTGCAGCGTTGGATATAGCCTCATCTTTAGTAACTTCTTCGCCAACAATTTCTTCTACTCGTTCAATACCCACCAGATGCTCGCCATCCACAAGACTAATCAAACGCACACCCTGAGTATTGCGACCCACCAAAGAAATCTCGTCAATTCTTGTCCTAACCAAAGTACCACGATCACTAATTAACATCAGCTCCTCGCCATCAAACACTTGCGCAGCGCCAACAACTTCACCATTGCGTTCACTAGTTTGAATACCGATCACTCCTTTACCACCACGACCAATGGTTGGGAATTCCGTAGTTAAAGTACGTTTGCCATAACCCTTCTTAGTTGCTAACAAGATAGCGCCTTCTGCTTGCAATACAATTAGCGATATTACTCTTTGTTCTGGTTGTAACTTTATACCGCGCACGCCTTTAGCATTTCTACCCATACAACGTACTTCATCGCACTTAAACCTTATAGTTTTACCAGAGTTGGATACTAGTAACACTTCACCAGCAGCAGTAGTCAAACCAGCGCCAATCAAATGATCTCCGTCTTCCAAATCTATCGCTATAATCCCACTAGCACGTGGTCGGCTGAACTCTGTTACTGCAACTTGTTTTACCACTCCATAGCTAGTCGTCATGAAAATGGCAGTATCGGCATCATATTCACGCACCGGTAAAATGGCGCTAATTTTTTCTGCTTCTTGTAGTGGGAGCATATTTACAATCGGTCTACCTTTCGATAACCGACCAGCTACCGGTATTTGGTGGACTTTAAGCCAATACATTTTACCAAAGCTAGAGAAACACAATAATGTATCATGTGTATTAGCGATTAACAGTCTAGTTACGTAATCTTCATCTTTGACTGCTGTAGCGCTCTTACCACGACCACCGCGACGTTGCGCTTGATAGCTAGACAACGGTTGTGATTTTACATAGCCACTATATGATAGAGTCACCACCATATCTTCTTCGCTAATTAAATCTTCAACTGACAAATCTTGTTGCGTACTTATTATTTCCGTGCGTCTGTTATCACCAAATTCTTGTTTAATTAATAGCAATTCATCGCGAATAACTTGCATCAAACGAGTCGAGTTTTGCAAAATTTCCAGATAACCGTGGATATTGCTTAACAACTCTTTAAATTCTGCCAGGATTTTATCTTGCTCTAAACCAGTTAAACGATGTAAACGTAAATCTAAGATTGCCTGCGCTTGCTCTGGCGACAAATGATAACCGTCTACTAATAAGCCGTATACATCTTCTAAATCAGCCGGACGACAATTATCTGCTCCAGCACGTTGCAACATATCAGCAACTTGACCAGCAGGCCATGTTTTTTGTAATAACGCTGCTTTTGCTTCTTGTGGGCTCTTAGCCGCTTTAATTAACATAATCACCGGATCTATGTTAACTAGCGCTATGCCCAAACCCTCTAATATATGCGCGCGTTCCCGTGCTTTACGTAAATCATACTCGGTACGTCGCGAAACAACTTGGCGACGATGCTTAATGAAACAAGCTAGAATTTGCCGTAAATTTAATAATTTTGGTTGATTATCAACCAATGCCACCATGTTAATTCCAAATACTGTTTGCATTTGGGTTTGCGAGAATAAATTATTGACGATTACTTCAGCGATTTCACCACGGCGTAATTCTATCACAACACGCATACCATCTTTATCAGATTCATCGCGTAGTGCAGAAATACCTTCGATTTTTTTATCTTTGACTAATTCAGCTATTTTCTCTATTAAACGCGCTTTGTTTACCTGATACGGTAATTCTTGAATAATAATCGCCTGTTTGCCAGTTTTTTCGTCTGTTTCAATCTCAGTACGTGCACGCACATAAATGCGGCCACGGCCAGTCTTATATGCTTCTACGATTCCAGCACGACCATTGATAATACCAGCTGTTGGAAAATCTGGACCAGGCACATGCTCGATTAGCTGATCAACCGTAATATCTGGATTGTCAATCATAGCCAGGCAAGCGTTAATTACTTCTGTTAAATTATGCGGTGGAATATTCGTGGCCATACCAACTGCAATTCCAGAACCACCGTTAATGATTAAATTCGGTATTTGCGTCGGTAGCACTGAAGGCTGTACTTCGGTCTCATCATAGTTTGGCAAAAAATCTACGGTTTCTTTGTCCAAATCAGCCAACAAGCTACTAGCTATTTTAGACATTCGTACTTCGGTATAACGCATCGCCGCTGGTGGATCACCATCTATAGAACCGAAGTTACCCTGACCATCTATAAGCATATAACGTAGCGAAAACGGCTGTGCCATACGCACTAACGCATCATATACTGCACTCTCGCCATGCGGATGATATTTACCGATTACGTCACCAACTACACGAGCTGATTTCTTATAGCCTTTGTTCCATTCGTTACCTAGCTCTTTCATCGCATATAAAACGCGACGATGCACAGGTTTCAAACCATCTCGAACATCAGGCAACGCACGTCCTACTATTACACTCATGGCGTAATCTAGGTAAGACTGTTTTAGTTCATCTTCTATGTTAACCGGGTAAATTTCTTGGGCAATCTCTGTCACGCCACAACTCCGTCAATCAGGCCATCTAGTAAATTGCCCATTTTACCATATTTGCGGTAAAATCTCACCCCGAATAAACAATTATAGGCTGCATAGATAAATGACCTTACTAGCACAAATAAAATTGCAATGCGCCAGCGCGCTTAACTCGCTTTATGCTAACAAGGCGCTCGATTTTAATATCAATGACACAGAAGTTACCTTGTCAACTAACAAGTCGTTTGGACATTATCAATGCAATAGTGCAATGAAGTTGTCCAAATCACTATCTATGCCACCGCGAGTGATTGCGGAAGCGTTAACTCAACAAATACTGGCACAACAATCCAGCAGCAATACCGCCGTATTTGCGCAAGTACAAGTAGCTGGACCAGGATTTATAAATTTTACCTTGAGCAACGCGTACCTCAGCAAATTATTAAATGAACAACTACGTGATCCACAACTAGGTTGTCGCAAAATATCTGCCCCACAAAAAGCCGTGGTTGATTTTTCTTCGCCCAACATCGCTAAAGAAATGCATGTCGGTCATTTACGTTCCACCATTATCGGTGACTGCATAGCACGCATGCTAGAATTTTTTGGCTACGAGGTTTTGCGTTTAAATCATATCGGTGATTGGGGAACGCAGTTTGGTATGTTAATTGCTTATTTAACAAAACAAAGACAAACCTTAGATAACATCCGTAGCATGGACATAGCACAATTGTTAACTATTTACCGTGCGGCAAAAGTCGAATTTGATGCCGATGCTAATTTTAAACAAAGCGCACAACAAGCAGTAGTTTCGCTCCAGCAAGGCGAGCAACAAGCTATACAGATATGGCAAGCCATTTGTGCTATTTCACGCAACGCTTTTAATAAAATATACACGGTTTTAGATATAAAATTACAAGAACGCGGCGAATCTTTTTATAATCCGTATTTACCTTTATTACTGCTGGACTTAGAGTCCAAGCAATTAATTCAAGTATCAGATGGCGCCAAATGTATTTATGTGAATGGTTTCACTAATCGCGAAGGTGAGCCGTTACCATTAATTGTACAAAAATCTGATGGTGGTTATAATTATGCCACTACTGATATGGCAGCGCTTAGACATCGTGTTGTGGATGAAAATGCCAAATGGATAATTTATGTTACTGATGCCGGACAAAGCCAACACTTTAACATGGTATTTGCTGCGTGCAGGATGGCTGGTTACTATGATCCTAAGCAAGTGCGTGTTGATCATGTGCCATTTGGTTTAGTATTACGTGCCGATGGTAAGAAATTTCAAACACGCGCTGGCGACACAGAAAGGTTAATTGATTTAATTGATGCAGCTGTAGACAAAGCTAAAACATTATTATCGCAGCGTAACAAAGAATTAACTACCGATGAATTACAACATATGGCCACAGTGTTAGGCATTAACGCCATTAAATACGCTGATTTAGCCAATAATCGCGTTAGTGACTACGTGTTTAGTTTAGATCGTATGTTGCAATTTGAAGGTAATACCGCAGCTTTTGTTTGTTACGCTTACGTACGTATTCAGAGTATTAAACGCAAAATTGCCGCTGATATACCGCATCTACAAACATCTACGCAAATAGTTTTAACCGCTCCAGAAG
>JACCDN010956702.1_pt1 | contig 26136 bp, 35 predicted proteins | sample 7441691 | NCBI WGS metagenome assembly JACCDN01 (sample SAMN15323439, study PRJNA562643) | freshwater metagenome | isolation source: river surface water | place: USA:Blue River Watershed | collected 2017-08-16 | reverse complement strand
GGGCGTTAATGTCGAGCAAGCTCGAGCGCTTGCACCTGACATCGTTATACTCACCCCAGACCCCGCTAAATACCGTGAAGCTCACCGTCGTTTCAAGGAGTTACTACTTGAATACACCCCAGATGTGGTGCCGAAGAGTATTGATGAGTTTGTACTCGATATGTCGAAATCCCCCGTCCTGACTACTAAAATACAAGAACTTCACACTCTTCGTACCTCTTCTCAATTATCAAACATCAATTATCGAACATCTGAAGCGAACCGACTTCTCCATAATGAGGCGATGGAAATGATAGGCCTAGAGATGAAAAAACGAATAGCTGAGTCATTGGGTGAATGGGTGACGGTAAACGTCGGTATTGGCACTAACCGGTTTCTTGCAAAATACGCGGCGGGCTTCAATAAACCTGACGGCATGACCTTGATAGATTATACAAACCTCCATACTCACTATGAGCATATGAAGTTGGTAGACCTGCCCGGCATTAATACGCGCTATCGTACTCGTCTCTGGACTGCCGGCATCTTTACCCCACTCGATTTTTTGAATGCTGACCTCTCACTCCTTCGCAAGCAAGTATTCAAAAGTATCGTTGGCTACTACTGGTATTTACGCCTGCGTGGGCACGAGATAGACAACGTAGAATCTAGCCGCAAGAGCATCGGACACCAATATGCGCTCAGCGATAAGACGACCGATATGGAAAAACTCGAACGCCTCCTCATCAAACTGTGTGAAAAAACCGGCAGACGCCTGCGCAGAAACAATCTGTATGCCGGAGGTATCCATCTCTACATTGGCTTTGCGTCGGACTATCCTATGTGGGATGGCCCGAGCTCATTTGAAAATATGCATAACATTCGCTCGTGGCATCACGGCGAGAAAGTGCACTATCGTCTGTATTCTACCCCTGATATTTATGACGCCGCGAAACGCTTACTTCATCAAGCAGAGATACCTACCAAGGTCAAGATTATGAGCGTGCATGTCTTTGACTTGCATGATTGGGAGCCAGAACAGCTTAGTATCTTTGATATTAAGCAAAATGAAATAAGTAACAAGAAACAGGGGGTAAAAACGGTTGCGACTGATATTCGAAGCGTTGGGTCACGAAAACGAGTCTCGGACGCCGTCGACGCCATCAATAATCGCTACGGTGAATTTGTCGTGACGCCGGCTAGTATGATGGATATGTCAGGAGAAATCCTCGACCGTATCGCCTTTGGACAGGTTAGAGATCTTTAGCATAAACATCATTAACATCGATAAATTGTAGGATCTTACGCGCGTTACGTTGCAACGTCGACGGGTTTGTTAACTGATGCACATAACCATTTTTATGGTGTAAATTTCCAATTCTCTCGCCTTCAACACTCCCATCAGGTTTTAGAAGCAATGAAACTAAATCATTAAACCGACCGTCCCGATATTCAACATCAATGGTTGGCCCAGCTGTTGAGCTACTTTCTAATGCGTAGATGCGCAAGGCTATTTGGCCATGGTTTTCGTAAGAAAAAACACAGTAATTCATACCCTCACAATATTGAGACATTTTAGACATTTCAGCTTCCACAATTCCGAATTGTCTTAACTCATCAAGATAATCGTATGGTTCCTGTTCGTGAGTAATATCGTTCATTGTCACTCTTTCTTAGTTATGTTGAACCAATAATAGCAAACAACCATGCGTACAAAAGACGTAAACAAACTATTTCACGCTATACTATAGATGAGATGTATCGTAGCACGCAAAAATACTCGAGAAGACGTTCAAAAAAACCATTATTACTTCTTGGCTTAATAGTCCTGGCAATTGGAGCGGGCATACTTCTTTATATTTCTCGCACCTCTGATGATAAAAAGCCTGCACAAGAAAGCACGAATACGACAAAACAAGAAGTTACATCCGACTCGGACGAGACATCCGATCAGCCACCAGAGCCTCAACAACAAGTCCAAAAGCCCGTTGAAACAAATTGGCCTGTTACTTACACAACCGAAGAGGCGGCTTCACTTACCGTGGTCGTCAACAAAAAACATAAATTGCCGAGTGATTATGCACCCGTGCTTGAAACGGTAGCGGGGTCAGATATGCGAACTGAAGCAGCACAAGCGATGCAGGAACTACTCAACGCCGCACAAAAAGACGGCGTTCCCATGAAAATCGTCAGTGGGTATCGTTCTTATCAGACACAGGTGACAACCTATCAATATTGGGTTGATCAGCAAGGTAAAACGCAAGCTGACCGCTCAAGCGCCCGTGCAGGCCACTCTGAACATCAAACTGGTCTTGCTGCCGACTTAGGTATGCCAGATGGTTCCTGTGAGCTCCTGATATGCTTTGGCGAAACCCCTCAGGGAATATGGCTTGCAGAACACGCGCCAGAATATGGTTTTATTATCAGATACGAATCAGACACTGAAGCAATAACGGGTTATCAATATGAACCTTGGCACATTCGCTACCTCGGTACAGAAACTGCAAAAGCAGTGGTAGCGAGCGGTAAGACACTCGATGAATATTACGATGTCGAGGCTGGCGACTACGCGGAGTAACTTTCTGAAGAGCGAGGAAATTGTTCTTCGATTCCATAGACTATCGCATCCATAGTATTTTTAGAAATATCCTCGGTCCAGTCATGGTACCCTTTTTGTCTACCCACTAAAGCACACTCACCAATCGAATTGATGGCAAACACGCTCACAACGCTTGAATCATCGTACCACTTTGCGCCGCCAACAAAATCAAAACTTTCCAATACGCTTGGATCATTGCAGTCTTGCATTAAATAACGATTTTGAGCTTCTTGCCACACTTCATCAAAAGTTTTAAGCCCTTTTCTAAAATAATAGTGTGCATCCTCATGATTGCCTGCTTGCATGTGCTCTAGTCTTCTCGCAGCAGCATACAGAAAACGTAAATCTTGCTTATAGTTGTTGTTTGCTAACCACTCCAAAGCGTTTTGGAAGTGAGAATATCTAAACGGTCGATAGTTTCGTGGCTGTTGATATCTTCGTGATAGATAGCTGTAAAATACTTGCTCTCTCGCTTGTTCAGGCGTAACTTCACGTGGATTAATCATGACTACTCTAATTCTTAGCGGCGCGTTTTCGCTTGTTGTGATCGAGTTCACGCTTACGTAGTCGAAGCGTCTTTGGCGTCACTTCTAGCAATTCATCATTTTCAATAAAGTCGATACACTGTTCCAAGCTCATGACCGTGTGTGGTGTCAACTGCACGACACCGTCACTGCTTTTACTACGCATGTTCGTGAGGTGCTTTTCTTTACAGATATTCACTTCTAAATCATCCTGCCGTTGATTAAGTCCAACAACTTGACCGGCATAAATCTGTTCGGTGGGGCCGACAAACAAGACACCGCGTTCCCACGCGTTTTCGAGCGCATATGGGGTACTGATACCGGCCTCCCATGCAACTAACACGCCGTTTCGTATTTGCTCTAGACTTGCACCAAGAGGCGCATAACTATCAAGAAGTGAGTTCATAATGATAGTGCCCTTTGTTGCGGTCAGTAATATGTTGCGCGCCCCTAAGAGTGAACGAGTTGGAATCTTGTATACCAGCTTCGTAACGCCCTTATTGCTACTGAATTGATCAACGAGTTCTGCACGCCTTTTACCAAACTCCATCTGCACTGCGCCGACATGTTCAGCTGGTACTTCTACGACAACTTCTTCGATAGGTTCAACTTCTACTCCATTTTCAGTGTGCGTAACCACTTGTGGTCGACCGACTTCAAATTCATAGCCCTCACGTCGCATTGTCTCAATAAGTACAGAGAGGTGCAGTTCGCCGCGTCCAGATACGAGGAAGCCGATTCCCTCATCTTCAACACGCAAACCGACGTTTGTTTCAAGTTCTTTACGCAGACGATCACCTATTTGCCTACTTGTCGTGAATTCTCCCTCTTTCCCTTTTAGAGGGCTCGTATTTGGCCCAAGGTATATCTTGAGTGTTGGAGCTTCTACTTCAATGCGCGGAAGCGCTTCTGGCGTATCCGCATCAGCAATAGTGTCACCAATCTGCGTATCAGCAATACCCGAGATTGATACGATATCACCCGCTTCTGCAGACTCGATTTCTATAAACTGTAAGCCGACGGTGCGGTAAACGCGGTCAATCTTGCCCTTTTTCATCTCTTTTTCTTGACACAGTGTCACCGCTTGGCCTTTTCTTAGAGTGCCACGCTCAATTCTACCGACAGAGTACTTACCCTGGAACGAATCATAACGGAGAGCTGAAACGAGTAATTGCAAAGATCCTTCACTCGATACTGAAGGTGCGGCGATATCGTTGATAATCGCATCGAATATCGGGGTGAGATCGGCATCTGCTTCTGTGTCGGCTGGGATTACTTTCCAGGCTTTTGCCTCACGACCAATAGCGTAATAAACCGGATAGTGAAGCTGATCTTCATGGATCGCCAGTTCTAAGAACAGATCGGCAAGCTCATCTTCAACTTCACCGAGACGACGGGCAGGTTTGTCGATCTTGTTAATAACAACTATCGGCTTTAGACCAAGGCCGAGCGCCTTACTTAACACGAATTTCGTTTGTGGCATCGGGCCTTCTTGTGCATCGACAACTAGGATAACTCCATCAGCCATACGGAGCGTGCGCTCAACTTCACCACTGAAATCTGCGTGCCCTGGCGTATCGATGATATTAATACGATAACCTTCGTGATCTACGGCAGTAATTTTCGCAGTAATGGTAATACCCCGTTCACGCTCTTGATCGCCGCTGTCCATGATGAGTTCTTGCGCCATTTCGGCCTGGTTGTCACGAAATGTCCGTGACTGCTTTAAAAGTCCATCAACCAGTGTTGTTTTGCCATGATCAACGTGGGCAATAATGGCTATATTTCGAATCTTATCCTGCATAAATTTCCTGTCGTCTAAAGTTTTTCGTAATAAAAAATCTGGGGAAATGTAACCCAGATAGTTCTTAAGAAGAATTATAGCATATTTTACAGAGAAAATACACCTTGATATTTCTTGTGCTAAAAACGCATAAGCATTATACTGAAATGTGTATGCCGCACAAGGGTTATAAACGCCGGTCTTTAACGACGTATAGTCAAGATTGGTTTAAAGCCCGCAGAAAAATGGGTAGAGAACAAATAAAAACGCAGAATGAGGGTTGAGGTCATATGAAAGTGCTGATGCTAGGATGGGAGCTACCGCCGCACCACGCGGGTGGTATGGGTATAGCATGCTATCAAATGTGCAAAGGCCTGTCCGCAAAAGGCGTTAATATTGAGTTCATACTGCCCTATACCGCTGAGTTTGATATTTCGTTCATGAAAGTTACCCCTGCTCATCATCAATCTGTTGACGTCGTTAAGTTTGCCGGTGGTGTGTATGACACGGCCTACTATGGCGAATCACGGAGTACAAAAACCGCGTTTGGAGAACTCGATTTACGCCAGCAACATGACCTTTATGCACACAACGTCGCAAAACTCGCAAGTAGTCGAGAATTCGACATAATCCATGCTCATGACTGGCTCACGTTCAAAGCAGCGATGTTGGCGAAGCATATGACAGGGAAACCAATGATTGCGCATGTGCATGCTACCCAATACGACCAATCAGCCGGTGGGTATGGTAATCCTGAAGTTCGTGAGATTGAATACAACGCACTTATGATGGCAGATCAAGTTTTTGCAGTCAGCCAGCATACCAAAAACGTCATAGTGCGGGAATACGGCATCAACCCTGAGAAGATTCATGTCGTCCATAACTCTATGGAAGTGAGTGCAGATATCGATGAAAGCAACAACCTACACCGATACCTCGAACTCATGAAGCAAAATGGCTACAAAGTAGTTGTTAATGCTGGACGAAAAACCATACAAAAAGGTTTGACACAGCTCCTTGAAGCAGCTCAAAAAGTGATAGCGGTCGATCCAAAAGTACTCTTTTTGCTTGCCGGTGGTGGCGAACAAGAGCAAGAACTCATGATGCTCGCTGCTCAATACGGTATCAGCAAGAATGTTATTTTTGAGGGCTGGATGAATGGTACGGGCAAGCCATGGCGAGACTCGTTTCGTATTGCCGATGTTTTTGTAATGCCAAGTGTGAGTGAACCATTCGGGCTGGTCGCGCTAGAAGCGATTGGATACGGAGCACCCGTCATCGTTTCAAAGCAATCTGGTGTTGGTGAAGTATTGCGAAATGCTTATAAAGTTGACTTCTGGGATACTGAGCAAATGGCTGACATGATACTTGCACTATGCCAACATCCTGCGCTTGCACGTACTATGTGGCAAGAAAGTTACCGTGAATACCAAGAACAGTCATGGTCTAAGTCGGTAGATATTATGAAGCATCGCTACCATCATGCAGTAGGAGCTTCGTCATGAGTAAGTCTATCGTTCTCTATCTGCATGCTCACCAGCCTTGGCGAGTGAAACCATATTCTATTTTTAACGCTGGACATGACCCACTTTATTTCAATGACAATACCGAAAATAAAGATACCAATAATAGGTTCATAATCGATAAAGTATCAGAAAAATCATATCTACCAACGAACGAGGTATTGAAAGATTTATTATTGCGACATCCAAATTTTAAGATTTCACTATCTATCACCGGGACTCTTATAGAACAGCTCGAAGCATGGCGTCCAGATGTATTGCAATCGTTTAAAGATATCGTCGCGACCGGTAAAGTGGAGATTATCGCGGAAACTTATTATCACAGTTTGGCATTTTTTTATTCACGCGCTGAATTTGTAAAACAAGTTGCTATGCATGCCAACAAAGTACGTGAAGTGTTTGGTGTAGTTCCTACCGCTTTTCGTAACACAGAGCTGAGTTACAATAACGATCTCGCATATTGGGCAGATGAAGCTGGGTACAAAGCGATTATTACTGAAGGATGGGATCCAATACTTGGTTGGCGCTCGCCTAATTACGTGTATCGTCCAGCATATACAGACTCTATCCGTTTGCTTATGAAGAATTACCGTTTGAGCGACGATGTTGCATTCCGGTTCTCTGACCGTAATTGGTCAGAGTGGCCACTTACCACCGAGAAATATTGTCATTGGCTCAGCGAGACTGACGGAGGTGGCGACACGATTAATCTCTTCATGGATTACGAAACGTTCGGAGAGCATCAATGGGCAGATACGGGTATTTTTGATTTCTTACGTGCCTTCCCTGGTGAATGGATGCGCACAAACGGACATGATTTTAAAACAATTTCAGAAGCAGCTGATTATTATGAACCCAAAGATTATATTGATGTTCCGCAAACTATCACGTGGGCGGATACCGAGCGTGACTTGACCGCGTGGCTTGGCAACCCGATGCAACACGATGCCATACTAAGTTTATATTCGCTAGAACGCGAAATAATTGATTCGGGAGATACCTATTTAATAGACGACTGGAGAAAATTACAGACCAGTGATCACTTCTACTATATGTGTACGAAATGGTTTTCTGATGGTGATGTTCATGCCTATTTTAGCCCATACGATTCACCCTACGAAGCATTTCGTTACTTTATGAATGCATGGCGAGATACACAAGGTAGATTACTATCTAAAAATATAGGAGCATCGGGTGGCACGATCAGTTATCCTCGGTAATTCTGGCCTTACGGTTGGTCTTGACGAATCAGGACTTGTACATGATTTCTATTATCCATATGTAGGGCTTGAAAACCTTACAACCTCTCGCATGAATACACATCACGTGGGATTGTGGGTCGATGGTGTATTTCGGTGGCTTGATGATATTTCTTGGGAAAGTCATGTAGATTTTAGTGACAAAGCACTCGTGAGCTCAATTGTTAAGATAAGCAAAGAGTTAAATGTTGAACTACATTTTCAAGACTTCGTAGACGCGAATCATGATATTTTTGCCAGAAAAATCATGATTGTTAATAAATCAGATACTTTGCGAGATATTAGGATGTTTTTTCATCAAAATTTTCAGATTAGCGCACTTGGGCGCGCAGATACAGCAATGTACGTTCCCGATGGTCATTATATGCTCGACTATAAAGGTAGATGCAGTCTCTTAGCCTACGCGGAGACAATAAGTGGCACACCATTTGACCAATACGCAGCTGGCAATGCTGGCATAGAAGGAAAAGAAGGAACTTATCGCGACGCTGAAGATGGAGAACTCTCTATGTCTGCAGTAGAACATGGAGGTGTTGATTCTACTATTCGAGTGCGAACTGAGATTGGTCCGCAATCATCAGAAACGATACATTACTGGCTGGCAATAGCCGACAGCCAACAAAGACTCGAGATGTTGCACGAACTTATGTTAGATAATGGGTTTGATCGACGTCTACAGGCAACCCGTCAACATTGGCATGATTGGTTAAGTGTATCCGAGCAAAGACTATCATCATTACCTGATAAATATGCAAAAGCTGTCAGGAAATCACTAATGGTTATCAAGGCACATACCGACGAACACGGCGGTATTATTGCGTCGTGTGACTCATCTATCTATAACTACGGTCGTGATTATTACAGTTACGTTTGGCCACGAGATGGAGCCTATGTAATGTGGCCACTCATTCAGCTGGGCTATGTATATGAACCACGAGCATTCTTTCATTTTTGTGCCAGTATCATTTCTCCGGATGGTTATTTAATGCATAAGTATCAACCGGATCGAGCAATCGGTAGTACGTGGCATCCTCTTGTACACGGCAAACGTAAAGAGTTGGCAATTCAAGAAGACGAAACTGCAATAGTCATATTTATGATTGCCGAATATTATCGGGAAACAGAAGATAAAAAGCTCGTCGAGGATGTCATGCAATCGCTCATTATACCTGCAGGTGATTTCATGGCTCGATTTATTGATAAAGAACTTGGGCTTGCACATGCTAGCTATGATTTATGGGAAGAAAAATTCTTAAGCAATACCTACACGAATGCTATTACGTATAAGGCGCTTCTTGATGCACTATGGCTTGTAGAAGCGTGCGGTATTAATCATCATAACGTAAATAAGTGGAAAGAGACCGCTAAGGGCTTGGTTCACGGTGCTCCTATGTTTTTTGATCAACAGAAAAACTCATTAATAAAAGGATTCCTATTTAGTGAAGGAGCGTGCAAAATTGACCCCGTGCTTGACGTTTCTTCTTTCTACGGTGGTTGGAGATTTGGGTACATACCAGATGAATTTACCAAACTTACATTGCAAAATATTGAGAAAAAACTCCTTGACGTATCACCATCGGGCGGTAGTCCTCGTTATGAACATGATAATTACTTTCGATCTGAACCAGCACACATGGGTAATCCATGGTTTGTCACAACCCTGTGGCTTGCACAATACTATGCAGAAAACGGCGAAAAAGAACGCGCAAAGCATTATATCGATTGGGCACTTAAACATTCACTGCCAAGCGGAGTACTGTCTGAGCAGATAACACCAGAAGACGGAAAGATAGTAGGCGTGACCCCGCTCGTCTGGAGTCATGCGGAACTGATACGCGCTATTCTTTGCCTAAATTAGATTCGTTTTTTTGAGCGTACTTATCAGCAACATAGATATACCCCGCTCCCTGTATCAACCCGGTCAAGTAGCCCGAGATAAGGAGGAACCTTTGAGTAGACAGATAATCTGGTTGCTCAGTAATGCATCTTTTATCTGATTCGCATTCTCCGTACAATATCTCGCCTGCTGCGTGACCAAGCCACGTTCCACCCAGCAAACTACCAGTCATAACCAAGGCTCTACCGAGATGATTCATATAGTACTACCGAAAGAGTATTCTAACCCTTACGTGGTTTGACTTCATTTCGACCAAGATTTTTCTTGGTCTCTACGTACCACGTGTGCTTACGCAAAACCGGGTTATACTTACGAAGTCTAAGCTTGTCAGGTGTATTTTGAGTGTTTTTCATCGTGTAGTAGTGACGATGACCTGACTCTTCACATACGAGCCCGATAATTCTTCGTTTTTCAGATTTCTTTGCCATATTCGATACATTCTAACAGATTACAGAAATATAATCAACCCTATTTGACCTGTGACTTTGGTGGCATTATAGCAGCAAGGACAATGTATGCGAGTATCCCAGGGATAATACCGGTAACGACCGTGATGAATGCGTATCCAGCACGTACTAGCACAGGATCGACGTTGAAATACTCTGCAATACCAGCACAGACTCCATCAAGTTTCTTGTCTGTGTCATGTTTATAAAGTCGTTTAATGTCTGACATAAATTATTTTCGGTATTCTATATTGGAGCCAACGACGAGGGTCGAACTCGTGACCTCATCCTTCGCTTACACCTCTATTTATTAGGCTTATTAGGGCCAAGTTCTATTAGAGGGCTAGACTGTATATTAAGCATACTCTACATATCAGAGCTTAGCTTCCCTTGTCAGTCGTTCGGGCCCTAGAATCATTTCTAGTGCCACGGTCTTGTCCTATGAACTTGGATATTGACCGTTATTCGGGTTTCATTAATCGATTTCTCGGTTAACAGGCAGGAACAATGCGTTCTACCATGGATGCGCTCTACCAACTGAGCTACGTCGGCTAACTTGTGTATTTAACACCATTCGAAGGCAGTTCGTCAACTAGAGCGTTTCTAAGTTTCGTGTCGTGATAATATACAGTCAAAACACCATATTTACTTTTCTTTTTATACAATCCTTTACGATTCTGGTTCGTAATCACTGGTTTCATGAAATGACTTTTTTTGTAATCAAGGCCTTCTGACCAATATTTTATCGCATCATCAACTCTAATATCGTTAAAAATTTGTACTCCGAAGCGTAGACGACTTTCATCGATGTTATAAAACTTAATCAAAAAAGACAAAAAAGATTTAATGATATTTATATCGGTATTGCCTAGCCTCACTGAATTTCTATTAGCTTTGTTGCCTTCACCCCAATAAAGTCCAAGACCCATTCCATATAGTCGCCACTCTTCTTCTGTTTCAGGTTTCTTAAAATGAAATTTCTTTCTATTACGCGAGTACAGTTCGTAGTTTGCATCACTTCTACTTCGTCGTTTAATATCGTATTTCTTCATCCAATACGAAATTTTATGCACACTACAATCGAGTTTATTTGCCATCTCTGACATAGACATTTTTTTATCAACGTAATACAACTCAAGGAGTATTTTATCTATCATTGTAGCATTATACCATTTACTATTTATAAGATAGGTATTCTCTTTTGTAGTGACGCTTACCTTGCAAAAACGGTTCAGTTTTGCTAATATTCTTTAAGTTTGCCACCTTAGCTCAGCTGGTTAGAGCATCTGTTTTGTAAACAGAGGGTCGTCGGTTCGAATCCGACAGGTGGCTCCAGGCTCGCGCAGAGTTAGTGAAGCGGTCAAACACAACAGACTGTAAATCTGTCGGCATTCGCCTTCGAAGGTTCGAATCCTTCACTCTGCACCAAACCATAAGCACTATGAAATATTTTATAATCACAGTACTTGCAGTGCTTGTTGGTTTAGTAGCTGGGCTCGTTCGTCTTTTGATATTTCAAAAGTACAAAGGTACAATAGAGTTTGATGGACCGGCCTTACTGAGTTTTTGGTTAGCAATTGCCGGGGGAATAATATTATTCACTATTCTTGGAATAGTGCTGATTGTAAAAAAGAAGTTCTGACTTCGTTCATAATGCAACACCAAAAACATAAAATTCAAAACTTGTGTATTATTTTCTGCTACACTAGCTTCAAATGCGTAGTAAAAATAATTTAGCAATGTTTACGGGGTTTCCTTCTTGGAGGGTTCCGGTTTTAATGTGGCTGGTTCCGTTTGGTTCACTTTTTTATCAAATTTTTGCACCAGATAATATGACCTCCAACACCTCGCTCATCTTGTTATTCGTTGTATCATATAGCATGGGCATCATTTTCTGGTGGGTGGGTGACCGGGTTTTTCTATCGAAGACAAATCGTATTAGTTTAACTAAACATAGCCTACTTACAAATGCGACCGTTCTACGACTTCTAGCCCCAGTATTAGTATTCGTAATTAGTTTAGTAATCGATGTTGCTTTTTCGTAAAAAAATAGAACCAACAAATTTTCAACCTCGTTTATTAGCTGCACCATATGATAGACCCCTCACATGAAGGTTTTGTCATTTAGAAAGATTAGGATTCGATCTGTAGGCGAAACATGCCTGTGACATATTAAGGAATCATTTCCGCCTGCCGGCGGATGACTTAAGCGAGCGTGCTTGCACGTTGCCGAGCAAACATACATAACCGAATCCCTCACTCCATAGCACGTAATTAATGTTTGCTCAAAGTATAAATCTTTTTATACGGCTAGTATTTTATAAACAAAAAGTAATATGACGTTAATAAAATGCTTGTTGTGATTTACTCATAAGCCTCAGAAAATAAATGCCAATTTATCAAGGGCATTTGAGATAAGGGTAAAGTTCCTATAAAGAAAAACTAAACAATAACTCGTCTCGCAGGACGTGTTACACGAGCTTTTTGAACGGCTTTTTCGTGGTGTTTGTCTAGTTGAGACTCGATTTTATCAGCTTCTTCAGTTTTACCGGTACTAATATATGCTTGATACAGGAGACTCAGTGCTTCACGAGTAGGTTCAAGCTCGACGGCACGCTCTAGAGAGTGTATGACACGCGACATATTACCGATTTTTTCTTGTACTTTTGCGAACGCAATATGTCGAGCCGCCATTTCTTCATCAAGCTTTAGCGCTTGTTCAAATGCAGTTGCCGCCTTTTCATAATTTTCAGTCTCATAATAAATAAGTCCAAGATTGTGTAATGATGACGCTGAAGGTTCAATTGAACTTGCGATTTCGAAACAATCAATTGCATCTTTATACTCTTTCTGTTTTGCGTATAAAATGCCAAGACGGTTATAAGCTGCTGCGTTCTTTTTATCAATATTTAGTATGGTTAATAGAGCTTTCTCAGCTCGAACAAATCGATTTTCTTTCATGCCATGATGAGCAATTTCCCAGAGCCCACTGAGCTTCTCGCTTACCTTCAGGGGTATCGGCGAGAGCTCGCTATCACGATGCTTACTGCTTATAAATGCGATAGATGCAAATACGACGAGCAAAATTAGTGCAGTCATTGCCTAATAGTATAGCACCGTTACAGGTTCACACATAGCCGAAGGTATACTGCTTTTGTAAGCACATTTCTTTGCAACAACTGCTTGCATGTACGAAGTTCTTGAATCACCCCTGCCCATTTGTGTACTTGCCCCCGCGATCCATGACGGAGACCAGCCACGGAAACTGTTAAAAGCCCATCTATAAGTTCGCTCAAACCCGCAACGGTATCGAATTCTTTCATGCGTTTTAGTCGGACAAAAGGAGTTTCTTTTAAAAACATTTTTGCCGAATCTAGTCGTGCAATAAGCTCGTCGGCTTGATCTTTCAGTATCAATTCTGTTAACTGCGAAGCCCCACTTGCTAATAAAAAAGCACGTCGAGCGTCCTCAGAATTTTTTCCATAAATGTGAGCGAGCTCAAGTACTTGTTGCTCACTTAAAGGCAGGATACTGATTGTTTGACAACGAGAAACAATTGTATCTAAAAGTGCTTCTTTTGTGTCCGCTTGTAGCAGTATTGCTGTGCGGGCAACAGGTTCTTCAAGTAGTTTTAGCAATGCATTTTGTGCTTCGGTCGTAGCCGTATGTAGTTTTTTTACAATAGCTATCCGAGAAATCGGCTTACTCCCAGCTTGCATCTTCGTTTGAAGTGATTGCTTGAAGACTCGTACGGCCTCAACGCCAATTTGCTTTCCTTCTTCTGGTTGTAATTCTATCCGTTGATTTTTCTGAGAATCTTCGAGTAACCCCTGCAATAGATAATCGATACATTCCTCGCTACCATCATGACTATCACCAATAATGAGTAACGTGCTGGTTGGTCTTTTTATATAACCATCTAAGATGTGCTTCGTTTTTTTATTAATCATGATTTCATAAATTCATTAAATACCGATGGTAACTCAGAAGTAAATGTTTTATTACCGTGAACTGGTATTGCAATGGTTAACGTTCGAGCATGCAATAACAATCTTTCGTACGGCTCAACACCATAGAGCTCGTCGCCTACTATTGGTGTATGGATATACTGGAGGTGCACACGTAATTGATGCGTTCTCCCTGTTTTAGGGGTCAACTCGAGCATAGAGTGTACCTTATTCTGTTTAAGTACTACGTAGTGAGTTTGCGCAGATTTACCATTAACTTGTACCATAAATCGCTTTGGCGTAAGGGGATCGCGTGCTATTGGTGCATCAATGATGGCTTCTTGATGTTTTGGCGTCCCAGATGTAATGGCAACATATTTTTTCTCAACTGAACGATTCGAAAATTGCTTTTGTAAGAATGATAAGGTAGCCTCATTTTTTGCACAAATCATTATACCGCTCGTCGCTCTATCTAACCGGTGGACTATACCACCCCGCTCACCATCCATGCCACTGACCCGGTCACGAATAAATGATGCGACACTTGCTTCTTGCCAAAACTTTCCTCGAGCATGCGAAATAATCCCTGCTGGCTTATCGACGACCACAACATTGTCATCTTCATAAATGATAGGGAGTGGTATAACTTCAGGTTTTGCCTGCAAAGGCCCCAAATCATATTCAAAAGTCGTACCAGGACGTAATTTATGTCCGGGCTGTATGGGCTCACCGTTTAGTTTAATCAGGTTAAGTGTAAAAAGTTTAGCTAAGGCTGCACGTGAGTATTCTGAATGTAAAATTGCGAGAAATTTATCTACTCGTACGACACCATCCTCATCTGAAATTTTATAGTATATCTTGGTCATTCTTATGAGATTCCTTCGGCATCGAATGGTAGCTGTTCTTTTTTGGTCAAAAGATAATCAACGAAGTTAACGGTCGACGCACTCCCTGCGATTTCAACTTCTGCCATTTCTGACTGTCTCCATTCAGGATGTATAGCGTCTAGAGTTGCTATCGTGACTTTTATTGCCTTCAACGAATCAACGCCCTCACCAAATTGTTCGGCTAATCGTGTATTTAGTACATCTTGCTCCCATACGACAACTTCGTGTAAGCCAGCAAGTGACTGCATCAAGGCTTCAGTCCTATCAGGAAAGCCTATGTGAAAGCGTAACCAACCTCTTCCTTCTGTCCACTGAGAAGCAACATGTATTTCTCTTTGCCATTCTCCTTCTCGTTCCAGCTTTTTATCTGCCTGATTCATGGGCGTAAGCCGACAGCTTTTTGCACCTTTCGCAGTGTTTGTTGCGCTGTTTCCGTCATTATCTTTTCAGATTCTTCAAGTTTCTTCTGTAATTCAGATTCGTCGACACTTTCTAGGTTCATCTGGAATTCGTGCAAGAATACACTAACATGTTCGGCAACAACTTTTTTCAAATCACCGTAGCGTTCCTTGCCAGCCCACTCATCGAGCACCTCTTCGTGTGTTTTACCACTTAGAAGTTCATAAATCTGAAGTAAGTTCGTAATACCAGGTTGCTTGTCCCAATCCCAATGTATAGATCCTACTGTGTCGGTTTCTGCGCGCATTACTTTCTTTTCAGCTTCTTCCGGTGAGTCAGTGAGCAATATCGTACCAGAGGGGTCGTCAATGCTTTTACTCATCTTCTTTTCTGGATTGCGTAAACTTCGGATTCGAGCGCCTTCGAGCCGATGACTGAACTCAAGTTGCTTACTCCACGCTTCTGGCACGGTAAACAGATCGCCGAATTTATTGTTCATCCGGATAGCGATATCTCGTGTTAATTCTAGGTGCTGCCTCTGATCATCTCCAACAGGTACATAAGTAGCTCCATACAACAAAATATCCGCCGCCATTAGAACTGGATAATCAAATAATCCAGCGGTAATACCTTTTAATATATCGTCTTTTCTAGCATGGTCATCCAAGGCAAGTCTTGACATCGCCAATTGAAACATTGTTGGGTTGCTCTTTTCAAGATCTTCTGAAGATCCTTCATAACCGACATACGAACCAATTGAATTGAGAAACACTTGATCAATACCAGTTTTTTCTTTGAATTGAGTCATTCTACGGAGCTCACCAAAATAGGCGAAATTATTCAATATCACGGTTAATTCACTATGTGCTGGAATATAACTTTGGCGGTATAAGTAAAAATCCGGGTGAGTTATTGGCATGCCTGCAGCTACGAAGACTTTTAAATTCTCCATCGTTTGCTGATACAGTTTGCCATATTCTATTTCCGTCGTGAAACTGTGCAGGTCAGGAGCGAACATATTTATCTGATATTCACCTAAATGCTCTCTCTGTAACCGTACCATTGGCAAAATAGCACCTAAATAATTACCCAGGTGATACCCAGCATTTGTTCGCAAACCCGTTAATATAACTTTCTTACTCATTACAAATCATTATACACTTGCATATTACAAATCGTTGTGTCGTTCTTTGCGAACTGCCAATTCTACCACTGCTCTACCGCCTACATCATAACCTGATACATCAGGCACCACTCGAGCCATTTCTATTCGTTTAAGTAATGATTCTTCATCGAGTCCGAGGTAACGAGAGCCGCCCATTACCGCAGCTTCATAATTGTTATCATATTCATATATATCTGTCATATTGCCTCCATTAAAAAACCGCTTCGTTTGGTTGAAGCGGTTTAAAGTCTTTCTCGTTTTATTCTAATTACAAACGAGCCGCTTCGTGCGACTTACTAAACCAGAAAGCAAATTTTTGGTTCGTTTGTATCATGACCGCTATTCTATATCAATTATTTTATCTTTGCAACAAAGAAGCCAATTGATCGACCCGACGGCATGATTCGAAAACCTTCAGCGTCTTCTAGTTTTTTATACGTGAGCACACCTTTTTCTACAAGGCTCAACATCAACCCAGCTTTTCGTAAGGCACCTTCATTTTCATTGGTATTTAAAGTGCACGTCGCGTAAACAAACGAACCGCCATCTTTAACAAGATGCATACCGGCGATGAGTAATTTCCGCTGTAGTTGGGCTAATCGTTTAACTTTTGCAAGCGACCAATTCTCCAATGCACGCGTATCACCCGCAAATATATTTCCCTCACCACTACAAGGAGCATCAATAATAACAGCATCAAACGAAGCCTCTTTATAACGATTCAGGAGGGACTGCCCGGGTTGCTGGCTAAATGTTGGCAAAGGCACATGAAATTGCTCAAATAAATGTCGAAGCCGTAGAAGTCGATCATGAGAAATATCATTTACAAATAAAACTAACGATTTATCGTGTAATAACTGTAGATAGAGACTTTTTATACCTGGTGCAGCACACATATCTAACACCTTGTCGCCCCTCATTACATCAAGTTGTAAACACGCTAATACACTAGCGAGTCCAATGGCAAAAACTCGGTTATTCTTAAATAGTTCGTGATCTTTTGGGAGTGGCTCATTGCCTATCCAAATCATAGGCGCCCATTCAACTCTCTCAAATCCATATTGGCTCAAATCATCACCATAAGGTGTGCAAAGTGTTGGACGTACGACAACCACTTCATGCAGATCGAAGGCTTCCAATGACTCTTGAAGTTTGATGAGTCGTTCGTTCAAATTATTCATATGTAGTTGTATTAATAAAAAAATAATCTCAGACTTACTCTGAGATTATTTTACCTTATTTAGGATGAGAGCAAACAGAGTAACGGGTCTACCCGCTTAGCTCAATAATATGAAGGATTCACCTTCGCTGATGAAGCTATCGCTTCGTGAATTGACGCTGTTTACGAGCGCCTTTAAGACCGAATTTCTTTCGTTCTTTCTCTCGCGGATCGCGACCAAGAAGGTCCGCTTTTTTGAGCGTACCTTTAAGGGCTTCGTTCTTTAAGACGAGTGCTTTCGCGATACCAAGCTTGATTGCTCCTACTTGACCTGCGTGTCCACCACCATCTACTACAACAGTAACGTTGAACTTATTGTCCCCAATAGCTCGAAATGGTTCTTCTAGCTCGTGAAGGAAGGCGGCACTACCGGCAAAATAATCTTTGGCAGAAACGCCATTGACTGTAATTTCACCCTTACCGTTAGTTACTCGAACCTTTGCAGTTGAACTTTTTCGACGACCAAGAGCAAATGTGTAATGATCAGCCATTAGTTCGTTCCTTTCTTAATCTCAAATACCACTGGTTTTTGTGCTTCGTGTCCGTGCTCCATACCTGCGTAAATTTTAAGTCGTTTCAAACGGCCATCACGTAGTTTGTTCACTGGTAGCATCCCACGTACAGCTGTTTCGATTACCTTAGTTGGATCGATTTCGTGTTGTTCTTTAAGGGATCGCTCTTTGATACCGCCTGGAAAGCCCGTGTGATGGTAGTACTTTTTATCAGTTGTTTTCTGGCCAGTCACCTTAAGATTTTCAGCATTTACGACAATGACGTAATCACCGCAATCGACATGGTGGGTAAACATTGGTTTCTTTTTACCCGTCAATAGCTGAGCTACTTCTGTACTAAGGCGTCCTAGTGAGGTTTGCGAAGCGTCAACAACATGCCAGACTCTCTTTACATCTGAAGGTTTAGCGCTATACGTTTTCATTATTTAGCCTCCTTCTTAGTGGTTTCAGTCTTTACAGGAGCTTTTGCTTGCACATCGTCGACAAAAGAGACACGCGCTAAGAGTGCGTTGTCCCCACGTCGATTATTTGTTCGCTCAATCCGTAGATGCCCACTCACACGCCCAGTTAATTTTGGTGCGATTTCATCTACGAGTTTGTGTGCTGCTTCAAGCGTTTGAAGTGACGCAATTACTTGTCGACGATTGTGTAAATCACCTTTTTTTGCCTTGGTAATCAACCGTTCGACGTAAGGCACAACTTCTTTTGCTTTAGGGAGCGTCGTTTCAATAGACTCATGAAGTACTAACTGATCAGCTAGGCCTTTAATAAGCGCTCTTCTTTGATCTGTTTCTCTACCGAATTTTCGGCCTTTATATCCGTGTCTGTGCATAAATTACAGCTCCAATTCGGCAAGCTTTTCACGCACTTCATCAAGTGCTTTGCTACCGAAGCCTTTCAGGTCTTTTAATTCCGCATCAGTTAAACTGAAAAGGTCTTTCAAATTGTGAATATCATTATTAATCAACGCATTCGTGGTACGTGCAGAGAAGTTGAGATCTTCAATAGAAGTTGTCAACATATCTTTCTCGTCATCTTCTGAAGCATTACTTGACTCTGGATGCGCTTCTACGAGCATTGGTCGTGCTTCTACACGAGTCTTTCCTGCCAAGGCTTCATACTGATTCATCAAGATAGCGTTCGCTTCTTCGAAAGCATCAGCTGGTGTAATAGTGCCATCTGTAGCTACAGAAACGCTTAGCTTGTCAAGATTAGTCATTTGACCAACACGAGTATTTTCAACTTTGTAACGTACTCTTAGAACTGGGCTAAATATTGCATCGAGTGAAATAAAATCACTGCTCTTCTTTGCGTTCGTATCCTCAATTGTTCGATACCCACGACCTGTCTCAACGACAATTTCTGCTTTAAATGTAGCCTTTGCTCCATCAAGAGTTGCAATATGATGTTCGGTATTTACGACCTCTACATCCGCATTTGTCTTAATATCTGCTGCGGTTACTGCTCCATCACCTTTCTTTTCAATGGTAAGTGATTGAGGTTGATCTGAAAAAACCTTAAAACGAATTCCTTTAAGGTTTTGCATGATATCAACGACATCTTCCTTAACCCCGTCAAGAGCGGTAAATTCGTGCGTTGCACCTTCAATACGAAATGATGTTATCGCTGCTCCAGCAATACTAGAAAGTAGAACACGGCGGATTGAATTTCCAAGCGTCATTCCATAGCCAGTATGTAGAGGCTCGATAACGAAAGTAGCGGTATTGTCGCCATCATCGGTCACGTTTGTGATTGTCGGTGTGTTAATGTGTTTTGACATACGTTATTTCTTCCTCCACCTTATCTCGAGTAGTACTCGACAATTAATTGTTCATTGATATCAGTTTCAGCATCATCTCGTGCTGGGATTCCAGCGACTTTGACGGTGAACTTCTTTCTATCAACTTTAATCCAACTTGCAGTTGTTTCACTAGCAGGACTGGTCTCATCTATACGCTTAAAGTAATCTGATTGCTTACTATGATCTCGGAGCACGAGCTCGTCACCCGGCTTCAATCGTAGTGAAGGAATATCAAATCGTCTTCCATTCAAAAGAAAATGACCATGAGTAACTAGTTGCCTTGCTGCTCGACGACTTGGCGCTAAGCCAGCTCGATAGACGACATTATCCGCTCGTTGTTCGAGCATTTGAAGTAATACTTGACCTGATTGACCTTTAGTGCGAGATGCTTCAGCCATAAGGTTTGCGAATTGCCTTTCAAGCAACCCATACAAACGTTTTACTTTTTGCTTTTCGCGTAATTGCAATGAGTACTGACTACCTTTACTTCTAAATCTGCCGCCAGCGCTTTGTCCAGGCATTGATGTGCGTTTTACGAGCGCTTTATGCGCCTTAGGATGAAGCGCATAGCCTTCTCGACGACTCATCTTTACAATAGATTGTGTATCTCGAGCCATGATTAGTTCCTCCTTGCCTTTCGCGGACGAACGCCGCCGTGAGCAATGCCAGTTACATCAGTAATACTTTCTACGGCAATATCTAGATTTGCCAACGCGCGTACTGCGGTTTCTCGACCTTGACCAATGCCCTTGATGTATACATCAACTTTTGAAAGTCCATGTTGTTGTTTTGCTTCATTTGCTGCCTTTTCGGAAGCAACTTGAGCTGCATAAGCAGTTCCTTTTTTGCTTCCTCTAAAACCACATGCTCCTGCGCTTGCTTGCGTAAGTACAGCACCGGTTTGATCAGTGAACGTTACGATCGTGTTATTGAATGTTGCAAGAACATGCAATTGACCATATGCCACAGCTCGTTTATTCTTTTTTCGCTTCGTTGCAACAGGCTTCGAAGCGACAGTTGTCTTATCTTCCATTCTTTTCCTCGAATCCTTGCACGTTAAGTCTTAGACACAGCTTTCTTAGCTGTACCTCCGACGGTTACTTTTTTACCGCGTCGTGTTCGAGCGTTCGTCTTGGTACGCTGACCACGACTAGGCAAGTTACGACTGTGTCGATCTCCTCGATAGCTTTTGATGTCCTTTAACCGCTTGATGTTTGCAGTTACAATACGGTGAAGTTCACCCTCAACTACGAGTCTTTCGTTGATAACGTCTTGGATACGAGAAATTTCTGCATCCGTTAGATCTTTAGTACGTACAGTCGGCTCGACCTTTGCGCGTGCGAGAATCTCGTCACTTGTCTTTGGGCCAATGCCATATACGTAACAAAGAGCAAACTTAATTTGCTTCTCATTTGGGATTGTCACACCTGATATACGAGCCATGACTTACCCTTGCCTTTGTTTGTGCTTAGGTTTGAATTTGTTAATAACATAAAGACGACCTTTACGACGCACAATAATATCGTCAGGACTGATTTTCTTTACGCTTGCACGGACTTTCATTCTTTAAAAAATGATCCTTTCATCCGGATCCGACTAAATACAGACGGACACACTGCATTAATTTAATAATAGTTCTTAAACTCACGTGTTGTTTAAGATTTTCGGTATGTAATGCGACCCTTCGTGAGATCGTAAGGAGTCAGTTCTACAGTGACCGAATCGCCAGGTACGAGACGAATAAAATTCTTTCTCATTCTCCCAGCGACGTGCGCTATAATTTGATGGCCATTTTCAAGTTCTACCTTGAACTGAGTGCCTGGTAGGGTTTCTACAATCACTCCGGTAAGTTCAATTACTTCCTTGTTACTTGCCATAAATTATATTCAAGAGATAATTATATCAAACCTTAGCAGTCATTACAAGGGGTTTACCTCTAGTAAGACGCTTTAGTTTCACGCTTTTGCCTCTACCGTTTTTTTCTTCCTATTAAATATATTGCGAATTCGCTTCGCTTTCTTTGATTTCTTTTTATCACCGTCAAAATAATCTTCTGATGAATAGTCGTCATAAGTTACCATTAATGCGCGTGATTCAATCTGCCGAAGCGTTTCTAGTGCCACCGCAACCAAAATGAGTATTCCCGTACCACCGATGGTTATTTGGGTATTAATGAATATTTGTGCAATGATTGGCCCCAAGGCGATAAGTCCAAGTGCAAGGCTTCCAAATAACGTAAGGCGAGATACAATCGTTCTTAGGAATTTTTCAGTATCTTTTCCGCTACGTACACCTTCTATGAAACCACCCTGTTTTTGAAGATTTTCGGCGATTTCTTTTGCATTAAAAGTAATGCTCGTATAGAAAAAGGTAAATGCGACGATCAAGACAAAATACGTAATTGGGTAAATATATGGTGTCCACCCTGGCTGAGCAAAGGTCTGACTTGTTGGAGTTTGGAACCACAGCACAAGGTTATTTCCAAGATCCGCTAAACGGGCACTTGAGTTATTTGTGAGAATCTGACCCACAAAGCTCGGAACGCTCAAGAATGCAACCGCAAAGATGACCGGAATAACACCAGCGATAATCAACTTAATAGGCAGTATCGTAGTCACACCGCCATAGGTACGATTACCTTGAACTCGTTTTGCATAATTTATCGTTATTTGACGTTGTGCTTCGTTTAGTTTGACTACGGCCCACGTCGTAAATACTACCGCTGCGAATATCCCGATACCTATATAGAGAGATTCCGTTCGATAATTAATTGTTTTACCAAAGATTTGAAACGATTGTTCCCCAGAAAATACACTGGTTACGAGCGACGATATTGTGCTTGGAAGTTTTGCAACAATTCCCGCGGTTATCAATAAACTAATCCCGTTTCCAACACTTTGTTCAGTTATTAACTCACCTAACCACATGAGTAGCATCGCTCCACCTACGAGCGCTGTGATCATAACCACCCAGTTACCAATTCCGGCATTTGCAGTTATATCGAGCCCAGAAATTTGTTGCGCTTGTTGTCGTACAAGCACAATTGCACCAATAGACTGCACAATGGCCAGTGGCAACGTAATGATACGCGTAATTTGATTGATTTTTTTACGTCCGTATTCACCTTCTTGGTTTAATGCTTCCAGCTTCGGAATGGCTTGAGTAAGAAGCTGCATAATGATGCTTGCATTAATGTATGGCCCGAGACCAATTAATACGATTGAGAAATTAGCAAGTGCACCTCCACTCAATACGTCCAGAAATCCAAATAAACCACTTCCATTTGTTGCAGTAAACAAGGTGTCAAGTAGGCTCTTTAATGTCGTAGGACTCGCAAGCGGTATTGGTATTTGTGCCAATACACGAAAAATCACAATCATCCCCAATACAGCAAGCACTCGCTTGCGCATATCAGCATGACCAAATGAACGCCAAATTACCTTCCAGTTCATATACCCTCTTTGCCTTACTTGGTTTTGAGTATAACAGCGTTGATGTGACTATACCAACCACTGCTTCTACAATCCCCACCAAAAACCTACAATTTTTTACTTACGTTAAGCTTCTTCTGATACTTTTGAAGCTGCTTTTGGGCGAGGAGTTTTTTCAAAACTACCCCCAGCTTTCGTAATAGCTTCTATGGCTTTTTCGCTTGCACCTTGAAGCTTAACCTGTACTTTCGAAGTGAGGTCTCCACGCACAACAACACGCACAATGCGATCAGGCTTAGCAATCATACGAGCTTCATAGAGAGTAAAGTTATCTACGAGTCCTTCGAATTTGTTTAAAGCACCTGTTGTCAAAGTAACAGGCTTGTCCCAAAACGGTTTGAAACCACGGAGCTTTGGAATGCGAGAAACTAATGGGTTTTGACCACCTTCAAAACCAGGCTTTCGCTTAGAACCGGTTCGTGAACCTTGGCCCTTTGTACCTCGTCCTGCGGTCTTACCTTGACCTGCGCTAATACCTCTACCGACACGGGTTTTTTTTCTGTCACTCTTCAGGTTTAGTTCGTTATACTTCATTATTTAGTCTCCTTCTTTGGAGCAATCTTTGTGGTGTGCCACGCTTCTCTTGGTTTAATCTCACTTAATGCTGCAACAGTTGCATAGGCAATGTTGATTTTATTGTTTGATCCTAGCGATTTGCTAAGTGCGTTCTTTACACCTGCTACTTCAAGAACAATCCGCACAACACCACCTGCAATCAAACCTGTACCAGCAGCTGCTGGTTTTAGCAAGATTTTTGCTCCTGCTACACGAGCTTGTTGTTCATGAGGAATTGTCTCTTTGTTTAATGCAACGGTTACAAAGTTTTTCTTAGCTACTTCAGTGGCTTTTGCTACAGCTGCGGTAACATCAGCACCTTTAGCTGTGCCGACACCTACTTTGCCTTTTCCATCACCCACAACAACGAGCGCCCTAAATCTAAAACGTCGTCCACCTTTAACGACACGAGCAACTCGATCAACTGCCACAACTCGTTCGTCAAATTGCTTTTCTTCTTTTTCTCGTGGCATTCTTGGTTCTCTACCCATGACTAAAACTCCAGACCATTCTTTCTAGCAGCATCGGCGAGCGCCTTCATTCTGCCATGATATTGCTTACTTCCACGATCAAATACAACGGCTGTAATTTTGTGTTTAGAAGCTGCCTTGGCAATTTCCTCACCTATCTTTGCTGCTTTATCGCTCATTGTTCCTGTCATCTTTTTACCAATAGTAGAGGCAGAGACAACAGTTTGATGCGTATCGTCATTAATAATTTGAGCACTAATATGTAGGTTGCTTACGTGCACACTGAGTCGAGGACGCACTTCGGTCCCATGTATGGTCGCACGAGTACGCGCTAGTCGCGACGCGCGGTTTTGGATTTTCTTTGCTTTATCACTCATAATTAATCCTTACCTGACTTTCCGCTCTTACGCAAGATACGCTCGTCAGCATACTTTATACCCTTACCTTTATACGGTTCAGGTTTCTTCAATGCTCTAATTTCGGCAGCAACCTGTCCAACAAGTTGCTTGCTGATTCCATTAATCGTAATAGTATTCTGTTCTACAGTTGCTTGAATACCTTGTGGAAGCGCATATACTACTTCATGTGAAAACCCAAGACTCATTTTTAGAGATGTTCCAGCTAAAGCTACACGATAACCAACCCCATTAATTTCTAGCTTCTTAGAGAATCCCTTCGTAACACCTTCAACCATGTTAGATATGAGCGTACGCATCAATCCATGCTTCGATCTATGTTCACGCTCATCGGTTTCACGCGTTACTTTAATTTCGTTTTCTTCGACCGCCACGGAAATACCGGGCATCAAGAATTGTTGAAGCTCGCCTTTCGGTCCTTTGACGGTGATAAACGCATCGTCAACAGTGATTGTCACACCGCTCGGGATCGAGATGGGCAGTTTTCCTATTCGACTCATTATTAGAGAATCCTTTACTTAAATTTTCTTAATACACTTGACACAAAACTTCGCCACCAAGCTTTTGTTCGCGCGCAGCATTGCCAGTCATTACACCCTTAGACGTAGACACAATAACGAGTCCTCGTCCTTGTTTCACCGTTGGGATATCCTTAACTTTTGCATATACGCGTCGACCAGGCTTGCTCACACGCTTAATTTCCGTGATAGGAGATTGCGCATTTGAACCGGTTATTTGAATCACGAGAGCCTTTTCGATACCCTCACCTTCAACTGCTGAACTTGCTATATACTTATTTTCTACTAAGATTTCTGCTACTGACTGCTTAATCTTGCTGTGCGGCATACGCACTTCTTCTTGTCGAACTGCAAGCGCGTTGCGGATGCGGGTCAACATATCTGCGATTGGGTCTGTACTTACCATGCTCATCCTTTCTTACCAACTAGCTTTCGTTACGCCAGGGATTTCTCCCTTACTTGCGTGCTCTCTAAATGAAATTCTGCTCAAACCGAAACGGCGCATATATGCTCGAGGTCGTCCTGTTTCGGTGCAACGATTTTTTCGTCGCGTTGGACTGCTGTTTCGAGGTAATTTTGCCAAACCATCAAGATCGCCAGCTGCTTTGAGCTCGGCTCGTTTTTCAGCGTATTTCTCAATCATTTTTTGTCGCTTTAGATCACGAGCAATGATAGATTTCTTTGCCATATTATTTATTCTCCTTCATGAACGGCATGCCAAATTTCGTAAGTAATGCCTTAGCATG
>JACCDN010751223.1_pt1 | contig 26137 bp, 23 predicted proteins | sample 7441691 | NCBI WGS metagenome assembly JACCDN01 (sample SAMN15323439, study PRJNA562643) | freshwater metagenome | isolation source: river surface water | place: USA:Blue River Watershed | collected 2017-08-16 | reverse complement strand
ATAGAGGCTGTTACAAACGTACTCATTAAACGTGACAACATTTCACCAACGATGGCTGATTTTACCGCTCGCGTTAGTCAGGGACATATTGGGCGAGCAAAATACTTAGCGACCAACGAATCGGTTCGCAGTAACAGAAAAGTAATTATGAAGCTGCCGCTCCAACTTGGTTCACTTGCGGCCGCTTTTCAAGCAGCGCAAACACTTGTAGATATTGCAACTGAAGAGGCAAGTGCCTCATCTGGAAGCCGGGATGAGAAAGAGATTGAAAAACTTCAAGAGGCTTACGGAAAAGGAGCAACTGGCCGCGGTATGGCAACAGGTGCCGCAAAGGCAGTAAAAGAATTAGAAAAGGAACAAAAGTCTCGTGCAACTCGAATGGTTCGCGACTCGATTGATGGAGCACTCTTAGATCTAGCTACCTTTTATCGCGATGTCATGATGGTGCAATCAGGAGCTGCAGATTGGATGATTAACTCAGACATGCGAACCGAGATAGAAGACTATGCATCACACATTTCAACGCATTCAGCGGTTCAAAAAATGAGCGCCATAACGGAAGCCCGAAACCAACTGGCTATGAATGCCGCCCCCCTGGTGACCTGTGAGGCGTTAATGTGCGAATTGGCTCGCAGATAAGAGGTTTTAAGAGCCTTTTGAGATGGTCATGACCACCCCTTGTGATGGTGCAGAATTCCACCATGCGTCTAGACCATGTTTCTTATGTGACTTCCCATGACCAGTTAGCTGACACGGTGCAACGCCTAGGTTCACGCCTTGGCAGCGCCTTTGTAGATGGTGGAATCCACCCACGTTTTGGTACACGTAACTTCACTTGCGCACTTAAGAATGGTCAATACATCGAAGTAGTCTGTCCACTTGATCACCCAGCGACAGAACTAACACCATGGGGTAAAGCGGTTTCAAAGAAAGCAAACGAAGGTGGTGGCTGGTTCACCTGGGTATTTAGCACTGAAGATATTGCACCAATTGAAGAAAAGTTTGGTCGTACAGCAATAGAAGGCCATCGCACACGTCCCAACGGTACTGATTTGAAGTGGAAGCAGATTGGCGTGAAAGAGATTGTCGATGCCCCAGAATTTCCTTTTTTTATTCAGTGGTTATCAGCCGATCACCCGTCTCAGGATGGAACTCCTATGGCAGCTATTGAAAAAATTGTTATTGCAGATACAGATCAGCTTGCAGATTCTTGGTTTAAAGATGAAATTCTTGCATCACTTGGGGATGTAAGTATCGAGTGGGTAGACCCTTCCGCAAATGACAATCAGTCTGGAATTGTCGCAGTCCACTTTTCAATACCAAGTGGTGTCGTCGTACTTGACTAATTTGCTGCGAAGTAGCCTTTAATGGAATTTGTCTTTGGAGTATCGCATTTTCCGCATTTGTACGGTCAGACAGCGCGTGAATCAAGCAAGTTTCTAAATCGAATAATTGACTTAGGGGTGGAAAACTTCGATACCGCCGAAAGTTATTGTCATGGCCATTCGGAAGCGTTGTTAGGCAAAGTTGCATCTAAGAACATTCGAATCACAACTAAGGTTGGGGGGGGGTATAGACGAAGGAATTTAAGACTCCCTAGTCAACTGCCATTTCCTTTGAGTCACTTAATGGTTGAGACTGAACATAGAATCAATCAAAAAATACGCACATTACGAAACCAGGAAATCTTTCACTTTAATCCATACATCACCCCAAGGGATTTAAAATCACACCTAGAAAAAAGTTTGAAAAGATTGCAGGTGAATACAGTCGAGAATTATCTTTTGCATGGTTACCCTCAACACATCCATGTAGATTATTTTGCAGAGGAACTTTTAAGATTACGAGAATCCGGCAAAGTTAAGTCCATCGGCATCAGTTACAGCGGGGCCTTCACCCTAGACCATTCTTGGATAGACGTCATCCAGATTCCCTTGGCTTCCCTATCGAATGCTGAAGAGAACGATACGAGAATTATGATTTTTGATGCTGGGCCGGCTGGAGTGAAAGATTGGCCTAAAGAGAAGATTCCTGAAGATCAAATCAATAGAGTTGAATCGGTGATAGTTCGATCTAGAAATATTGCTCACATTAAAGAAAACTTGGAATCTATCAGGAATCTGAATCAGATCAGATAGCGCAGATCTTCCAAAAGGGTTTGGCCATGCTTAAGCGAACACCAAAGAACGCTCCACTGAAATGAATATTGAGTTGGTACCTAGAGTTATTGCTCAATATCTCCCGACAGGATTTCATTAATTAAAGATTCCAGCCCTGGAATAAGGAGTTTGGCCCCTTCCGTTGATAAATGATCAGTATCATGAAACAGCCAGCGACCTTTTGACCAATTTCTGCATTGCCCATTCTTACAAAAAAACGGAAGGATATCAAGGAAGTATGCAGCTGAAGATGAATTTTTCCAAAATACAGCATCTTCCGATGGAATTTTCGAGAAGAAGCTAACATCTGTAAACAAATCCTGAACCCTGCTCAATGAGGTTACTAATTCAGGCCCGCTCCCAACATTGATGACAGGAACTATTGTATTCAATTCTCGAATACCAGATTCAACTAATTTGTTGTATTGAACACGACCATTAAAATCATTTGGTTTAACAAAAATTGATGATGACCTGTGAGACCAAATAATGGCGTCCGGTTTATACTCCTTTACAAAACCAAGAATTGCACGATTATGCTGCAAGCATTTGGGGGTTAGATACGGGTAGTCATATCTAGAATTGTTGTGATTTATACGAGTCACAAAACCACATCCAAGGTGAGTGAATACATACACATTCAAAGAATTTTGAGCACCAAGTTCAACTATGGCTCGAGAAATTGATGCGGCGTGTGAATCGCCAATCAAGAGAATTGAACCCCTCTGGCTACTATCTCCATACTTACAGGGCACCGAATTTGTGACATCTTCAGTCGAAAAGAAACGGCATTTAGCATCCCAGTCCCATGGAAGTGTCTTTTCAGCTACTGGAACTTGAACTCCATTAAATGCCATAGAAGAGGATCGATCTACACCGACAAATAGCGCAAAAGGCAAGGCGAATGTTAAGACCACTATGACAATTCGACTTCTAGGACTTGGAGTTAGTTCAAGTGAAGGATCTCGACTTCTTTTATACCTACTTTCAACTTTTTGGAAAAATATCGAGCCGATTACTATTGAAGATATTACAGCCAGCACAATCAGAGCCCACCGACTATCAGAATGTGAGCTTCCCAAGACTGGAGAGTATTTCGATAAATAAATCAGCGGCATATGTACCAAGTAGATTGAGTAAGAGCGATTTCCAATCCAAACAAGTAAGGAATACAAGTGCCGAGGTAACACCTCTAGCGACTTTGTCCCAATAACCAGTGCAGTAACTAGGCTGGCAGCTACTGAGGCCACTTTGGTATTCAACTGAAAGCTTCCAAACAATAGGCACCCAAGAAACAGAGTTACAAAAAAGCTCTGAGTCTTCGAAGGTTGACTTACTCGAAAAGAAGACTCGTTAAGGAGAAGATAGAGAAGACTTCCCAGGGAAAACTGCCACAGTCGGTCGATTGGAGAGTAAAATGAAAATTCTGCCGGAATTTGGTACTGAGAAAAATTAAGTATTGAAAGTAATCCATTTGAAAGGCAAAAAGAAACGACACTCACTGCTGTGATTATGGTAAAAAATGAAGTTGATATGAGCATTTTTTTTGCGCGGTTATGGAGAAAAAGAATCAACCCGATTGGAAGAAATAAATAGATTTGCTCTTCAACCGATAGCGACCATGTATGAATAAGCGGATTTGAGCTAGGAAAAAAGTAATCCCCGGTGTACCTATATGCCCCGAAATTGCCAGAAAGTAACAAAGTTGCAATCCCTTGCCGCGAAAACTTCTGGTGATCGGAGATGGGGCCAATCAAATAGATTAGTGGCGCGAAACAAATAAAAGTTGCTCCAAGAGCAGGAGCCAATCTTAAGAAACGCTTAACGTAGAATTGCTTCAAATACTGGAATCTAGTCGAAAAACTTGCAGTTACTTGAGTTATTCGCAGAATCAATGGGGAGATTACAAACCCAGAAATTAGAAAAAACGCATCTACACCCAGGTACCCAAGAGAAAAAAGCTTTTCATTTGCGTGATAGAGAACGACAGCAAGCACCGCGATTGCTCGAAGTACTTGTATATCACTTCGGAACTCTAATGAAGCTTTCAACAGTTTCTCCAAAATTCTGCTGCAAAGAAATCCGAATAAAGAGATTCTAAGGACTTTTCAATTCAACCCACATTCAATCTTATCGCTAGTATTCAGAAAACCCAGCAAGCGAAATTCTGCAAAAGAGGCACAGTTCAACGAAAAGAATGCTAACCAGACTGAATCGAATAATTGGACCATCTGCAGGGGTGATAGTCACGCAACTTGAAGTTTATTGCCATTTAACAAAAAGCAATTAAACTGATGTGATGCCATGGTAGAATATGTTATGCGCAAATCAATAAAGAAAAGCGTCGTACGAATAGCGCCGACTCATATCGACCTAGCTATACGCAGAATAAACGGGATGGTTGAAATAGGCCGAACAATTTCGATTCTTGATATTGGAGGCGGTTCCGGCGAGTATTGGGTACAGAATGAACAACTGCGACGCTTATTGGAAAATCAAAATATTAAAGTAACAATTTTTGACGCTCTGATTCCTAAGTCAAGCCAAAATCCTCTCTTTGCTTACGTTCAAGGAGAGGCGCCAGATGGACTCAAGCGTTTCGAAGATGCTTCATTTGATTTAGTGGTCGCCTTTGACGTAATTGAACACATGAGTATAGATAATGGCTATTTACTACTTTATGCAATGGAACGGATTTGTCGGTATAAAGCGATGATCTTCACTCCAAACGGGTTTGTTTACCAGAAACCAGAAAGCGGGAATCCACATAATGCCCATATTTCAGGTTGGAAAACAAAGACGTTTAAGAGCTTTGGATGGGGAAACATAAGGGGTCACTCAGGCCTGCGAGGATTCTTTGGAATTTATGGGTGGCCAAAATTTGACTCCAAAATTAAATTTATTCACAATTTGGTTATCCTAGGATTGCTGATTAGCCAAGTTCTAATTTTTCGCGCACCCAGATTTTCCTATGCGATAAGCGCATTATACGAAAAAAAGGAACATGCTACGGTTGAGTTAAGCAGAATTAACTTGGCTCAATAAAAATGGAACTTGAAAAATTACTTTCAATGAACTCTGAATACCATTCGCGAATGTCAAAGGAACGCAAAAGCGCAAGTTGATCGCCTTCAACGCGGGCCCGATCTCGAATGATTTGGGTGAGAAAGTCATCGGAAATTGGATTCCAGAACTTCCCGACTCCCTGGGCCACTCCTGAAATCGAACACAAACGTTCAACATCAGGTTTTTGAGAAAGTTTAGCAAGATAGGACATTGGCTGGCAGATTGCAACCCACATTATCAAAGCCCTGAATTCAAAGTATGTGAATTTGAAATCAGGAGAAACAATTGCTTTATCAATAATTGGTCCAGTATCTACTGACTGATCCATCAAGTGCAAAGTAGAAACTACGGCATCCGCGTTGTGAAGTGCCCATTCTAAAGAGCAGCTTCCACGGTAACGGGGCAGATTTCCAGGATGGCAATTTAGTATTCCGTATGTAAAAGAATCAAATACATTCGAATCAAGAGTCGCATGAGTCCCAAAGTTTAAACCTAGGTCTAAATTAAGCCGTGCAATCCTATTCACTGATGTTTGTTCAACGTGAGACTCCAACAATACTTTTTCAAAACCTAACAAATTGTCGCGCGGCATATCTTGGAACATTCCCATTGTGCGGAAATTAAATCTATCAATATTTGCTTGAGAAACTCTCTTATTCACTTGGATGAAAGAGATTTCTACCCCCTCGGGAATTTCAAAGTGAGTCAAATAAATTGAGAAAAGTTCTTTAAGTGGAGAATTCTCTAAACAAAGAATCCCCACTTTGAGTGGGTCACGCATACATGAATGCTAACTTATCCATGGAACAAAGTTGTGATGACGCCAATAACTTCGACATAAAGAGTAAAACTCGATTAGTAGAACAAGCTGTATTTTGGTTACGCATGGGCAAAGAGGTTTAGCATATACAAATATTGGAGAATTGTTTTGATAACAAAATAGTTGATTTGAGAGTCCCGCCTGAGCCAATCTCAGGCTTAACGTCAAGAAAGTATCCACAACCTTAAAGGCTCAGTGCAAGAAACCAAGATTTGGTAAAGTTCAACACGTTAGTCGCAGAACTTAACTTGCCAAACCCCTGGCCAAACTTCTTGCTGTAGGGGGCAAGACCCTTCCTTTAATGGCCTGAATATAATTCTGGTCAGCAGAGTGAGGGAGAACCAAGCGGCTTGATAAAGTAATATAATTTGTCGCAAAGATCTCACAAATTGGCGGAAAAATGTTGAATCTCACCTACTGTATTCGTTGCTGTATGCCATCTACACAAGAGGGACAAGAACTCGATGAATTCGGTTTTTGTAATGTTTGTCGATCTGCTGAAGACAAGATGCGTATTGATTGGAGCGAGAGACGGGAAAATCTCACAGAAATACTTGACCGTTTCCGCCACGAGAATCGTGACAGGCAATATGACTGCCTAATTCCCATAAGTGGTGGCAAGGATAGTGTCTATCAGCTGCACATCCTGGTAAAAGAATTTGGAATGAGACCATTGGCGGTTACATTTAGCCATAATTGGTATAGCGCAACAGGTATGCTTAATCTCTTCAACTGCTTGGAAACTTTTGACATAGACCACATTATGTTTACCCCCAAACGTAGTCAAGTGAATAGCCTTGCAAAGAAATCACTCACCAAAATTGGGGATGCTTGCTGGCATTGCCACGCCGGAATTGGAGCATTTCCTCTGAAAATAGCGCGCGATTACGGAATCAATTTACTAATTTGGGGAGAGAGCGTGGCTGAATCTTCATCCCGAGGGACATACGCAAAACCTTTGATGAAGTTTGATCAAGATTATTTCCTCAAGGTATCCGCAAAAGTCAAGCCCGAGGTGATGGCTGACAAGGAAACCCCACTTAATGAGTTAGAAACCTTTAGGACGCCGAGTGCAAGCGAATATGAAGATGCAAACATCTTCGGCATCCATCTTGGCGATTATATTTTTTGGGACGAAGAACGCCAAACAGAGTTTATTATTGACGAATACGGGTGGAAGGAAACACGAATAGAAGGAACCTATAAAAGGTATAAGAGTGCCGAATGCATTATGCCTGGAGTGCATGATTATGCCAATTACTTAAAACGTGGTTATGGACGAGCGACCTTCCATGCAAGTGCAGACGTCAGGGCAGGGATCATAAGCAGAGAAGAAGCCTTCGAGAAGCTGGTCCCTCTTGATTCTGTAGTCCCACAGGGCCTTGATTACTACAGTGAAATAACCGGAATCGAACGAGACGAATTCGAAAGAATTCTGGGAGAGCAGCGCCATTCTTCATTGGGGGCGCAAGAACTGAAAATAACAGAAAATCCCAGAAATTACAAGAAACCAACTCTCTTTATTGACGATCTGAGACGATGGGTAGCAAGTGAAGAATAGTCACCTGCTGCCAATATCTGACTTAAACCTGTTAGCGGCGACACCAAATGGCCGTGAAAAATTAGTTAATAGCTTTTGCGAATCAAATTCAGTGGACGAGTTTGATGTTTGGGTCGGGAAATTAAAGGGAAACGAACTGATTGAAAGACAATTACAAGAAGCTGCCGGTAGGAAACTTGCCGGACTTCTAATTGGCGTCAAGGATATTTTTGCGTCTAAAGAATTCCCCACCGCCATGGGCACTCAAAAGGTCTGGCCAACTTCATCATTGAAATTTGATGCAAGAGTTATTGACAAACTCAGATTTGAAGGTGCTGTGGTTGTTGGGAAAACCAGCACATCAGAGCTTGCTGTTCATGCTTCAAATTCAACAAGAAATCCGAGGTACGAAGGAAGAGCAGTTGGCACGAGCTCGACGGGAAGCGCAGCAGCAGTTGCAGCTGGCTATGTCCCAATAACCTTGGCAACTCAGACTGCAGGATCCATCGCGCGACCTTCAAGCTACTGTGGGGTAATCGGATTTAAACCCTCTTTTGGAACGCTTCCAAGAACGGGAATCCTCAAAACAACTGACGAATTTGATAGTGTCGGACTAATCGGACATAGAGTGGCTGATATTGAGGCAATCTTTGATGCAATAAGAATTTCAGGGGTGGATCATCCTACACACAATCTGGAAAGGCGAGACTACAAATTTGATAGCTTAATACAAATGTTTGGGGCGGATTTCGATGGTGCTTCTAGCTTCATGTATGAACAGATCATCAACTATACAAGCACTATTTCCGACAGAACCAATTTACTTCTTAAGAAATCTCAAGAAGATAAGTACATTCAAAGGGTGCGCGAAGCCCACACGCTTATTTATCGACGGGACCTCAATTACTATCTGAGATCAGAACTTGAAAGTGAAAAGATCACCGAGACCATGAGGGCTTTCTTGGGAAATGCAGATTCGATTTCAAGACAAGCGTACGAAAGCGCATTGCAATTTATTACTAGATGGAGAAGGGAGTATAAAGAGCGAATTTCTGATGGAATAGTAATAACATTTGCGGCAAACTCGGGAGCGCCTAAGGCTGAGGCATATGGACAGTTAGATTGCAATAGTCTTATCACGGCTTCTCATGGCCCCCAAATAACCATTCCGGTTCTACGGGATAGCGATGGAAGAATTGTTAATGCTTCTTTATCGGCTCGCTGGGGACTTGACTTTCCTCTTTTGAGATTAGCACACCGATTGTTTGAAGTTAGCGCCTTGGATCTTGACGATTTTGATAAGAATTTTTCTGCTTAAGAATATGTCTTCACTTCTTTCAACAACAAAGAGAGTATAAGATTTTAGTCGCCATGAAGACTTTGATTTTAGGTAGTACAGGATTCCTAGGAAGCAATTTCTCACAGGGAATCCTTGAAAATGTAACTAAACATGTCTCGGAGCAGACTAACGAAGCAGGAAATGACACAGTCGTTTGCAAGCTCTCAACCCCAGCAGACATTGAGTTCTTAGAGATTGAAAAATATGAACGCGTGATTAACTGTATTGCAATCGCAAATATAGAAGATTGCAAAGCGGACCCAAAGAAAGCTCTTTGGATAAATTCAGAACTCCCAGGTTTAGTTGCTTCGAAGTGTCGAAAGTATGGGACTAGATTCGTACATTTCTCCACCGATGCGGTTTTTAATGGCTCCATATCTTTTGCTACTGAAGATGATACACCAAACCCCAAATCTATCTATGGAACATCAAAATTACTTGGTGACACCCTCGTGCTTAACGCCAACCCCGATGCCCTGATCCTTCGAGTGAATTTCTTTGGGTCGAATCCACGAGGTCCGTCACTCTTTGACTACTTCTACAATGCGTTTAAATCTGGGCAGAATACTTTTGGCTATTCTGATTTGTACTTCACGCCAACGTATGTAGGAGATTTGGTTCGTATGACTTTGGAAATCGACTCGAAAGGAGTCTGTGGTCTTGTACACGCAGTGGGTAGTGAGAGAATTTCAAAATATGAATTTGGAAATCAAATAAGGAAAAATCTTGGACTCGACAACAGCTTTATCACCAAAATTCCAGCCAACGGCCTATCGCGTATGCAGGCTAGAAGCCTTGACTTGAGCCTTTCCAATAGAAAGCTGATTAGTTACGGCATCCAACCACAAAGTTATCTTGACGGACTTAAACAACTTATTTCCGACGTTCGAGGTATCCTCTGATATGGCCTTTATCAACGGTAAATTTCAAAAATATCCAAAAGAAACTTTTTTCATCGCCGATATTGCAGCAAATCATGATGGATCCCTAGAAAGAGCCAAAAAACTTATTGAGTTAGCCGCAGATGCGGGCGCTAATGCTGCTAAATTTCAAAATTTCAGAGCTAGCACAATTGTATCAAGTCGTGGGTTCTCGGAGTTAGGCACAAAAATCGGACATCAAGCAAAGTGGGAAAATGACGTCGTTGATGTTTACTCAAAAGCAGAACTTCCAATCGAGTGGACTGATGAATTGCGCCAAACTTGTAAGGCTGCAGGACTGGAATACTTTACTGCCCCTTATGACCTAGATTTCATTGACTTTTTTGAGAATAAAATGAATCTTTTTAAAGTAGGCTCAGGTGACATCACGTGGCGAGACTCATTAGTCAAAATTTCAAAAACTGGTAAACCCGTGCTCTTAGCCACAGGCGCAAGCACTTTCGATGATGTTGCAGAGGCTGTAAAAATTTTCGAAGAAAATGGTTCTGAACTAGTCATTATGCAGTGCAACACCAATTATACGGGCGATTTGGAAAACTTTAGTTTTCTAAATCTAAGTGCTATTTCGGAGTATAAAGAGAAGTTCCCCAATGCAGGTCTTGGTCTGTCCGACCACACACCAGGTCATATTGCGGTACTAGGAGCAGTCACCTTGGGTGCAAGGTTCATAGAAAAGCACTTCACAGACGACAAGAATCGCCAAGGTCCTGATCACGCTTTCTCATTAGACCCCTCAGATTGGCGTCGCATGGTGAATGACACTCGAATTCTAGAATCAGCTCTTGGAGATGGAAAAAAGAAATTAGAATCCAATGAAGTGCAGGCACAAATTGTGCAGCGCCGAGCGCTTCGTTTCTCAAGTGAGTTAAGAACAGGGGCAATTATTTCGCGAGGCGACCTAATTGCCCTGAGGCCGATTCCAGCTGATGGGATAAGTCCTATGGATATAGAGAAGATTGTTGGGAAGAAACTGATCCGAGATGTTGCCGCGGACGAGCTTGTACGGTATTCGGACTTTGCCTAAACGGTTAATCTATTTTAGCGACTCAGCCAGCGCACATAATCTTCGATTCATATCGCTTCTGGAGCAGGATTTTTCAGTTACAACTGCGTATCTAGATCAGACAACAGCAGAAGAAATCTTTGAAGAGATAGATAAAGACACATTCAATTATTTGGTCTACTCACCAATTTCTCTCGACATTATCGAATTCTTGCAAAAAACTGATCTAAAAAAGATTGGAATCTGCCTCGCCTACGAATTTAATGAACTTAGTAAAGAGGTGAATATTCGAGAACGAATCGCTGTAAATCTTGAGAATACCGAGACTCTGATTTGCGATAGTGGCTACATCGCCGAAGGAATTAAAAAACTATATGGCTATGACAAGACATCAATTGTTGCCAGATATGGCTGCGACCTAGAAATTTTTGTAACACCACCAGAAATTGAACCGAAAAAACTAAGGATACTTGTGACGCGAAATTGGACGACTATTCATGGGAATGAACTAATCCTTCAAGCATTGAAGGAATTAGACAATAGAGGAATTGAATTTGTCGCTAGTTTTGTGAAATGGAACAGTGTATCTGAATTAGACTACTCAATTCCAAACTTCAAATACGGTCAGTTGAATTTACTGGAATACTTAAAATCTGAGGAATTACGCTCCCGACTAGAAGAGAACTGGCTCTATATATCTGCTGCAACAAGCGATGGATCTTCTGTCTCGATGTTAGAGGCACTTGCAAATGGGAATATAGTTCTGGTATCCGACTTCATAACAAACTTAGAGATTATAGAAGACGGCGAGAATGGATTCGTTTTCGAAAACAAATCAGCAGTGTCACTAGTCTCAAAAATCCTACAAATAATGGAGTACGAACCGGATAGACTAAGACAAGTCTCAGTGGAAGCCAGAAAGACAGCGCAAAAAATGGGAAATTGGAAGCATGAATCTAGAATGATTCTTAACGGCATTCATTCCGAACTAGAAGCCGAGGGCTAATAAATGAAGAAAATTGCAATAATCCCTGCTCGCGGAGGGAGTAAGAGGATACCCAGAAAAAATGTCAAATTATTTATGGGAAAACCAGCAATCAGTTATCCGATAGAAATTGCAATCAATTGTGAACTCTTTGACGAGATAGTTGTCACGACTGATGATGAAGAGATAGCAGATACTGGCAAGCATTTTGGAGCTACCCGAATCGTAAAGAGACCTCTTGAGCTTGCCGACGATATAACCCCAACTGTGCCTGTTATCGCACATGCAATACAAGAACTTGGAATGGAGCCGGAAGATACAGTCTGTTGTATTTACCCGGTCAATCCTTTCTTAAATGTGAAAGATATTTTGGACGGTTTCAAGCTGTTGATCGAGAACCATGACATCACTTATGTGAATTCGATTTCTAGCTACCCCTATCCGATTCAGCGAGCAGTGAGAAAAGATTTACACTCCAGAATATCAATGATTAATCCAGAGTTGGCATTGACTAGGAGCCAGGATCTTGAAGAATGCTTCCATGATGCAGGTCAATGGTATTGGGGAAGAGCAGAAACGTGGAACAGTAACAAGAAGCTACTGCATGATTCTATAGGAGTTGTCATACCGCGTTGGCGTGTTCAGGACATAGATACATTTGAAGATTGGGAAAATGCGGAGAAATTATTTAGTTTAGTAACTCGTGATAATCCGGAAAGATAGGCCCCTCCCAAAACTCATTTGAAGGATTCAAAGAGGCGACCGGAATCCCCAATTCGCTCGCTATATATAGGGCATAAGTGGGATTCCCAATGACCAATTTACTTTTGGATAATTCGTGCGCAAGAGAACCCGAAGAAATTTGAAAATAGTCACAAGTTGCTGCCAAGAGTGTTGCACAACTACCCACGCCAGAACCAGGGTGAGGTCGAAAAACTATTGGGGCATTCGGAAATTTTACTGAAACTAAATCGACAGCTTTACAGAAACATTCCAACCCATGGACGCCAGGAGTGTATCTCGTAAAATCATTAATTCTGTTGCCGAGAAACAAAATAGTTTCTTGACGAACCTCCCCAGTTTGCTCAACTTCCTCCCTAATGTTTCGAAGGTATTCATTAGGTTTAATCTCGATATTTATGTTTGGCCCGAAAGTTTTAAGAACTAAATCTCTCGCAAAATCATCAAAAACTACTACGTTCTCAATCTTGCAGTTCTTGAATCGCTGAGCATAATTCACCCAGTTATCAAACACATAGTATATTTTGACAGCGAATTCACGTTGTATTTCCTCGACTATTGAGATTTGATTGAATTGATCTCCCACAGTGCCTGAGAGAAAAATCTCATCAATCTCTGATGAGAATATCTTTAAGTCCTCAGATTTGATAACTTCAAACCCGAAACCTGTGGCTATTTCACTAGCTACCCCTTCAGCCCACACCTTTACATTTTTATCAATTTTATCGAAGTAGGACAGGAGCAAATTGGCGCTTCCGGCTTCGCACATTACGAGTAGAGTGAAGCGATTACTGCTAACCAAAAGTTTCTGACCAGACCTTCTTGAAAGCACCGACAATTGCGTGAGTTTCGTGCTCATCGAACTCAAATGAACACATATGAATTCCAAGAAACTCCGAGTTATAGCTTCGTTCTGCAACGGGGCATTTCCCGTCCCCATACGTATTCGGGTAATTCCTCGAGAAAGAATTCCACGGTTCACCGCTTGAACCATAACCAATTTTCTTTGTGAATATCGGTAACCTATGTACGTTCACATAAGACTTTTGGAGCCCCTGTACTCCTTCAGCGATTAATGCTGAGAAAAGGTAGTCTCTTGAGATTTCTGAAGTGGGGCTGAAACGCATCGGTAGAAAATAGAAGACATTGGATCTATCCAGCGTTTGTGTTGGAAGCTGAAGTAACGGTAAATCCTGGAGACCCTCGATAAGTCTATTAGCGGCTTCAATTCGGGAATTAACTGCGGAGTCCAACTTCTTTAGTTGTTCTGTAGCAATTGCAGCTTCAATCTCGCCCAGTCTAAAATTGTAACCAATCATGTTGCTCAAATCAGCGTTAGATTCACTTGAGTTAGCCGACTCAGCATGATTCCTAATTAGTTGCATTCGTGAAGCTAAATCAAAATCATTAGTCAGGGCAAATCCGCCCTCTCCGCTTTGGATGTGTTTATGGTAATTTAATGAATAACCACCAATATCGGCAAGATTATTAATCGAGACACCATCGACAGACGCTCCTGGAGCCTGAGCAGAATCCGCGATAAGGAGCAAATCATGTCGGTCACAAATATCTCGGAGTGCACGATAATTGGAAGATCTGCCGAATATATCTACAGTTAGAATTGCCTTAGTTCTTTCTGTGATCAACCTTTCGACCTCTACTGGATCAAGGCAGTAAGAAATTGGATCAATATCTGCAAACACGGGAATCGCATTCCAATGCAAAATAGACATTGCAGTTGCCGACATTGTCCAACTTGAAGTAATAATTTGGTCACCGGGTTCTAGCCCGGGGATACTCCCCACCGAAGCGATCAGACCACTTGTCCAAGAATTGAAACTAACGCAGTATTTCGCGCCAAATTTAGATGCAGCTGCGGCTTCAAATTCGAGAACTCTCGGCCCGCCAAGAAACTTTGAACCAGGAGCCCCTAAGAATCCAGAAAGATTCCCAGACGTTAGAACTTCACTTACAACATCTAGTTCTTGATGCCCTAACGTCGTGTAAGGCTTGAATTTAGAGTCTATGTAAGGCGTACCACCATTTATAGCCAACATTTCAGTCTCCAACTTTCACTAAGTTCAGCAAGCTTCTTATTATAGGTAATTGACCATAAAGTCCTGATTTCTCAATCGCCAATTCCCAGTCATTTTCAGACAAATATTTATAAACTAGATACTGATAGGTATCCCTGGTTGAAGGAATTTCCAAAACTAGATTTGGGGTCACGGCTGAAATACTTTTGCCTCCATCAAGATATTGGATCAATAATCCGCTTGTTTCTATCTGCAAGTTGGCAGAAGACACTTCTGTCCCTGAATTCGCACAAATTACTCCACTCACATTGATATCGGAGCCTGAACTAATATTTAAATCCGCCATTGATCTACCTAATGAATCTAGAGTAAATCCACTTGACTTGTACGAAAGTCGCCCGAAGAAATATTCCAATAGGCTCATAAAATGCCCCATTGTGTTCAAAGTCCCACCACTGTAATCACCAGATAACCGAACAGCACTACCAGTTGCTATGTAAGGATCCAATATGCGACGAATTTCTTGAGTTTCGGGCTGAAATAATCTTGGATAATTCACAACAACTCTTTTCAGGTTGTCCTTGCCAAGTAATTCTAGTTGTTCTAATTGCCCAAAAGTATTGCATACAGGCTTCTCAATAAGAATACAAGATTCTGGAAATATTGAAAGTGTATCAACTAAACACTCAAAGAGTGTTTCTATAGGAGTCGCAATACTGATTAAGTCCGGCTGAAGATGGGCAGCTTTAGATATTGAATCGAAGGACGGTGAATCATATTTGTTACCCCACTGAACGCGACGAGACAAATCACTATCAATTCCAAAAACAATTTTGTACCTGTCAATAGCATTGAGCGAATTGCAGTGGGTAATCTTTAAATCAGGATCAGCAATGTCATGCAGCCATGATGCCTTGCCAAGCCCCACAATGCCAACAGAAATAGCGTGACTCATAGAAAACCCTCGCTTCGATTTTAAATTTAAAATCCATTTCTTGAGACGCATGCTATATTAGGCTCTGATAAAGGGGTAGTTAATGAACCAAGAAGACTTCTGGAAGGGTGATTTCGGGACGGATTACATCTCGAGAAATATAGACGAGATTCTTTTGGAATCAAACGTAAATTTCTTCGAAAAGATTCTTCAGAATGTTCAAGAACCTATTGATAGCATTCTTGAGCTTGGCGCAAATGTCGGAATGAATTTCTTGGCACTTAGTAGAATTCTGCCGGATTTAAATTTCACTGGGGTTGAAATTAATAAGGCAGCTGCTGATGCGTTGCGCGAGACTGGTTGCGAAGTTCACAATTGCGCTATACAAGACTTAGCTTTAAAAACTACGTACGATCTAGTTTTGACCAAAACCGTCCTTATTCATATAGCGCCAGAACAACTCTCGGATACTTACGAGAAAATCTTCAACTTCTCAAGAAAGTGGATATTAATTGCCGAGTATTACAACTCCACTCCAACCGGTATCCCATATAGAGGTCATGAAGAAAAGTTATTCAAGCGAGATTTCGCTGGAGAAATGCTAGATATCTACCCAAATTTAAAACTTGTGGACTACGGTTTTACTTACCATCGAGATTCACATCCTCAAGATGACGTGAGCTGGTTTTTACTCCGAAAAGATTAAGGAATACAACCGGATTTTCTTAGTCGTTGTTTGTGATGCTAATTTTTGATTTCAAATTATTGAGTACCTGAATAAACAAATCGTAAGACTCTGTTGAGACTGTTGATTCATGCCAAGTCAAATTCTTTACTCCTTTGAAATCACGCAGGGACTCCTCTCCTAGCTCATTCCAAGCCATGTCTTTGAGCAAATCAATATTTAGTCCAGAGCCCCATAAATGTGGAGAGTGATCCTCAAGCCAGTCGTTAGAAGTAGCATAGAAACCCGGGTAATCGGTATTCATTAGATGCGACATACTTGATTGAAGCTTTTCTGCTTCAGAATCCTTTAAGAAATGAATTGGGAGACCTAATGAAGCCGCGTAAAAGACTCCCGATCCAAGTTCATCCGTCAATAATTCGTCATGTGAAATCATAAGTTCAAATAAGGAAGGAAGGAATGTCACTCTGCCGCCTAAAATTGAGCTAGCTGAACTACCTCTTGGAATAAACCCCATGCATTCGACCTGGAAACCTAATTTTTCATAAGCCTTTCTTGTCGGAGCATCACAAAAATCTAGCCAGAACAGACAGACAGTCGAAGGCTCTCCTTTTGTGGCTTCAAAGTACATTTGAGCTTGTGCACCAATTGCTTTCGATGTAAAAAGCAAATTGTGGCCAGGCATAATTAGAAATTTCTTACGCTTTCGCTCAAGATGACGAACATTAGTCGTCTTGAGAGCTCCTAGCTGCAACAACAAATACAACCAAGGTGAGCCTATTGCCTCATTCTTGAATTTCTTCGGGAGTAAATCTTCAAATTTCTTATTCCACTCATATCTTGGTGCTCTAGTTAGATTGCGATTTCTCATTCTCCATATTCCTGCGTCGAACCCCCAGCCATGAGTTAGTCCTGCATGAAGAATTGAGCGAGGGGAGACTTCTTGTGATTCTGAATTCGCGTAAGCGAGTAAAATCTCTCTATGCCCATACATAAATTGTTCATCGAAATAGGTTAAATCGTCAGTGGCTAAACGATCAGTTAGAGATTTAACTTTCGGCAAGATTCTCATTCGTGTAATTTACCAGTAACACGAATCTTCAACGAAGGAATGCCCCCTTGGGACTTCAGATTTTGATGGCCTAATCCAATACTCGTTTAGATAATGGTTAACATAGTTAGAAGCATTCCAACGATTCCCCATAACACCAAAGAATAATTGGGTACCGCCGCCTGTATGGATTGCAATTCTACCCATCTTTTTTATTGCGTGAGCAATAGGAAGCGAATATGCACCTGCACCCACAAGCGCAACATCAAAATTCCTATTTTGGATTCTTTCAAGAATTCCTTGGAGCAAATCAAACCAAGAATTTTCTGAATTCTGACTAAATCCATATGTTACCGGAGGCGCTTCAAGAGTTAGTTCGAATTTGGGATACTCAATACCAGGAAAGCATTTTTCAATCCTCAGGTGCTGTCTTTCTATACTTTCTGCAAAAGGGCTAACAACAAGAACCTTTTTTCCGTTCAGCGCTGTGGCCCAGGAATTTATGGCATTGAAATCCTGGTATGGGTATTCGTTTACCCAGGGAGCTGTTGACCCCAGAGGTATTACTTTCAGATTCTCATTTTGGAGAGCAATGGATTCAACCCAAGCAAAGGCGGTACCCCAAACACCAAGAACGTCGCAATCAGAGAGGGCGTCGAGGTATATTTTAAGAAATTTAAGTTCTTCAGCATGACTTCGGAAAAAGAATCCAGAATCCCTATTGATGCCAAGTCGCCTTTTCTCTAAATCGGACTTTGCAAATTTGGTGTGCAGCGGGTTCAGTTTGCGAGTGTTCGAATAATTCTTTATGAGGGCGCCTAGGTATCTAGCCTCAGTACCCCCCAAGCGTCCAATAAGCCCCACAGAACGGGAATTTAGAAAAGCGGCGATCTCTGAATCTGGCGCTCGGTTGCTAAGAGCGGCACATACTGACTTGGCCAACTTGTAATCTGAATATGGGAAGCGTTCCACCATCCAGTGCTTGAAGCCGAACTCAAGAAATGGCATGCTGCCTTCAATTCCGGGATCTAGGATGGGTTTGTCCGATTCTATAGGCTAACGTATCGTTATTGCATGGCTCCGAGCAATAACGAAATTGTTTTTACGGTCATTACACCTGTCTATAACGGCGAAAAATTCATTGCTGAGACAATTAATTCAGTTCTCCGGTGTATCGATAAGGTAAATTCGGAGGTTTTGGTAGTCGATGATGGCTCAACAGACAGTACGCCAGAAATTCTAAGAGGTTTCGGTGATTCGATCATTGTCATTACTCAGCAGAATTCAGGACAGTCATCAGCAATCAACCATGGACTTAAAGTTGCAAAAGGAACCTTTTCGATAATTGTAAATGCAGATGACCCGCTTTGCAGTGGGCAGCTTTTTGAAGAAGCATTAAGCGTATTTTCGAAACATGGAGAAATTGTTGCGGTCTATCCTGACTGGCAGATAATTAACGATTCCGGTGGTGTGGTTAAAACAATCCAAGTGAAAGAATTTAGTCGCTTAGAGCTTGTAGGTAATTTTAACTGTCTCATAGGACCCGGCGGAATATTTCGGACTTCAATTGCAAGAGAAGTGGGTGGTTGGTCTAGCACCTACAAATACGTACCCGATTACGATTTTTGGCTCAAACTAAGCGCATTTGGTGATTTCAAGCGTATCTCTGGAGTTCACGCACTCTGGCGAGAACACGGAGATAGTATTTCTGTGAAATCCAAAGGGTTGGAAATGGCGAATGAACGAATCCGCGTTATTTCCGATCACATATATGAACGTGGTCGAGATGCAAATATTGAGAAGTTGGCATTATCGAATGCGTTTTTCCATGCAGCAATTCTAGGTTTTTTTGACGCAAGGATTCCCGCTAGAACTTGGTTTTTCCACGCAGCACGCCTTTCACCGAGTAACATTCTAACGAAGAAGAAAAAGACAATCATTTATCTCAGTCTTTACCCTCTATCTAGATTATTATTCTCACGACTGCTTCGACTTCCATTCCTGAAATCAACATTGATTAATTATCGGTAGAAGGAAAGGGCGTTAGGCTTAACTTTATCGGTACTTAAATGAGCAATTGAAACTTCAAGGTTCTTGTGTTGCGCTGAGTCGACCAAGTTATCATCGCGCAGGACTAGGCTAACTTCCTGAAGCATCTTGTTCGCATCTACTGGAATCACCGAAGCAATCGCGCCTTTTTGTACCCATTCATTTGCACATGATGTACTGCTTTGAATTGGATACGCACCAGTCACCATCGACTCAAGGAAACTGGTGCTAATTCCGTCGCTTCTTGAAAGCCCCAAATAAGCCCTAGATTTATAAAAATAACCTAACAACTCTTCTCTAGCTAAAGGACTTCGTCTTGAAAAGAATCTAAAATTATTGTGGGACATCGCAATCCTCTCTGCAAATAAAATCAAATCATCCGTGACTGAATATGCAATAACCTGGATTTCCGAATTTTCAGACAAGACCTTCTCTAAAACTTCAAGAGCTATTGAGCCAAAGCCAAACTGACCTCCGTAAGCTTTACAGATTAAATATTTTCGACGGGATGAAGGAACAGACAAATTCCTTGATGAATCAATATGAAATCCGCCTGCGTTAGGAATGCAAGGTAAGAATTCTCCAGTAAACCCAAATTTTCGAGCAAGGACATAGTCCCTTTCGCACTCAGCCGAATAATGTGTTGCTTTACTCAGGATTTCAGCAATCTTTATTCTATGGTCTGGAAAGTCTTGAAAGAAATAAATATCACTACCCCAATTCGTGACAATCAATTTCGTTGGCCTAATAAGTTCAGACCTGCTCTCTAGAACTAAATATCCTGCTCCCTGAATCTCAAGAGCATGAATGATGCCAGGATTTAACTTCCTGATTGCAAATGACAAGACTTCTGCGCGCGAGATTCTAAGTTTAGCAAGGAATGTGATTTTCTCGAAAATGAGAAAATCTATATATCCGATTAGCGTAAGAAGGCGCCTCATTCTAGGGACGATCGGTATTCTGTAAGTTGCCAACTCTGTAGAATTTATCAAATTCAATAATTCTGGATGGATTTTGCGGAACTTCTTTGAAGGAAATAGATAGAAATCAACATTTTCATTTGTGAACTGACTCAACCATCGAGCTGAGTGGATACTGTCAAACATGCAAATTGCAAGCACGGATACTCTGTCCCCAGACTTCTGGTCCATCATTTCGTCGTTCCCAATTTGATTTTGCCAATCTATGCACTAGTAAGAAAGAACTCTACAGCCACAGATTTGATAAGGTTCATAAATGAGCGTGGTGGCGATTCTTGGAAGTTCCGGACTATTAGGTTCTGCGCTTGCAAGTTTTTTTTCTCAAACTGACTTGGACGTTATTGAGATCAATCGGGGTAGAAAAGCCAGTGTGTCCGGCAATCAAGTTATAGGGTTTGATATTCTTCATGATAGCCCACAAGAATTGATTGACAAACTTAGAAATGTTGAGTGGATTATTAATGCCACCGGAGTTATCAAGCACAAAATCGTTGAAGCATCTGAGGAAGCTATTGTTTCCGCACTAAAAGTAAACAGTATCTTCCCAGGTCAATTGGAACATTTTGCATCTATTCAAAAAAAGCGAGTAATAACGATTGGTACTGATTGCGTGTTCAAAGGAATAAGTGGCATTAAAACGGAATCGACCTCGAGAGACGCTACGGATATTTATGGAATTTCGAAAATATATGGAGAATTAGCTATGTCGAGAACCATGATCTTGAGAACCTCGTTTATTGGAGTAGAGAATGGAACCAAAACAGAACTCTTAGAGTGGGTAAGAAATTTCCCAGAAAACGCAACAATCGAGGGATTCGAAAACCACTTTTGGAATGGAGTTACTGTCTTGCAGGTTGGGCGAGTAGTTCACGGAATCATCAAGAACAATAGTTTTGACGCAGGCATCCAGCATCTTGTTCCTCAAAATGCAATAAGTAAATTTGGATTAATCAATGAAATACAGAAACATTTTCGTCCTAAGCCCGTGCCCGTAATTCGTAAATCGACGGAACTGACGGTCGATCGAGTCTTAGCCACGGATTTTATTGACGCAAACCTAAGACTTTGGAAAGATGCAGGGTACGCTAGACCCCCAAGCATTGAAGAAATGATTCGAGAGTACGCAGACTGGGTAGGTGTTTGATAAGTGAAGAAATCTGAGTCTCCAAATTTCAAAGATGCCGTCATCACGATCACAGGTGGTACCGGTTCTTTTGGGAACACTATGGCCCGAAACCTACTTGCTGAAGATGTAAAAGAAATTCGTATTTTCTCTCGAGATGAGAATAAACAAGATCTCATGCGCAACGAGATTAAAGATGAGCGTCTCCGATTTTTTATAGGTGATGTTCGCAATATCGACGGGGTACGGAATGTTGTGCGAGGCTCCGATTATGTCTTCCACGCAGCAGCACTAAAGCAAGTACCGTCGTGTGAATTTTTCCCTATGGAGGCCGTAGCAACCAATGTGATGGGTAGTAACAATGTACTTTCAGCCGCATATGAATTTGAGATTAAATCTCTTGTTTGCCTGAGTACAGATAAGGCAGTCTACCCAATCAATGCGATGGGGACATCAAAAGCAATGATGGAAAAAATTGCACAATCTTTTGCGAGGAACAATCCGAACAGTTCTACCAGGGTTTCAATCACTCGTTACGGGAACGTAATGATGTCCAGAGGATCAGTTATCCCCCTCTTCCTCCAACAGTTACTAACAAATGCACCGGTCACAGTGACAAACCCAAGTATGACGCGTTTCTTGATGTCTCTCCAAGAATCAGTGGGGCTTGTAAAGTATGCGTTCACACATGGGAACCCAGGAGACCTCTTTATTAAGAAAGCACCAGCCTGCACTGTCAAAGTTTTAGTTGAAGCGTTGGCGTTTCTTACAGGCAAGCAAGACTCATACGAAGTTAAAAACATTGGTACACGTCACGGCGAGAAACACTACGAAGTTCTCGTTAGCTCTGAAGAGATGGCAAAATCCAGCGACGAGCAAGAATATTATCGAGTACCTCTCGACAGCCGATCGCTCGATTATCAAATTTACTTTGATAAAGGCCAGGAGGGGTTAAATGAAAGTCAACCATTTACTTCACATAATACAAGAAGACTTGACTCCCAAGAAGTAGCGCAATTAATTTCAGAATTACCTGAATATCAGTCAATAAGAAAAAGGTTTGAATAACATGAAGACGAAAGTCACTACATTTGTAGGAACTCGCCCTGAAATCATCAGACTTTCAGAAATCATTAAAAGGTTTGACCTCTTTTTTAACCATAGGTTAATCCATACAGGCCAAAATCCAGATCCGCAATTGAAGGATGTGTTCTTTGAAGATCTAGGCCTCAGAAAACCAGACGTGTTTTTCAAAGATGACCATCAAAGCCTAGGCGAGTTCTTGGCAAACTTGTTTATTGAAACTGAAATTGAGCTAACCCAAAATCGTCCTGATGCGATTTTGATACTTGGCGATACCAATAGCGCGCTTTCAGCTGTAATCGCAAAGCGATTTGGTATTCCGATTTATCACCTCGAAGCTGGAAATAGATCTTTTGACGCAAATGTACCCGAGGAGATCAATCGTAGAATCGTCGATCATATTGCAGACTTTAATTTTCCATACAGCGAGCTAGCAAGAGCGAATTTACTCAATGAGGGCATTCACCCCCGAAAAATTTCACTAATGGGCTCACCATTGCCTGAAGTGCTGGATGTAATGATGCCTAGAATTAAGGAATCAAGAGTCATGAACAAATTGGGACTGAAAGAAAAAGATTTCTTTTTGGTAAGTGCGCATAGGCAAGAGAATGTCGACTCTCCGGAACGCCTACAAATCTTGATTCACACATTAAACGTCCTTGCTTCCAAATATAAGCAAACAATATTAGTGTCTACACACCCTCGGACCCGAAAGAGAATTGAATCACTGGAAATCGAAGCTAGCGAGTTAATTAATTTTCATGAGCCGTTTAATTTTAGTGATTACAACAACCTTCAGTTAAACGCTCGCGTTGTTCTTTCCGACAGTGGAACCATAAGCGAAGAAACCATAATGCTGGGACTTCGCGCGATAACAATTAGAGACTCAATGGAAAGACCAGAAGCGCTTGAAGCAGGGTCAATAATTATGTGTGGGCTAGAACAAGACCATGTGCTTGAAGCAATAGAAATATTGGAACATAGTAACCCCGTAATTAATCATCCAGAGGAATATTCGTATAAGGATGTGTCTACACGAGTTACAAATGTTTTGGTTTCTACTGTCCATCAACATAAGTTCTGGAACGGCTTGCATAGTTAACGAAAAATAATTTAGAGAGCGGTCCAATGCTAAAGAAAATTCTAAGCTTTGTCGGTCTTGAGGTAGTTGTGTCGGCGGGAAAGCTTCTAAATCGAGCCGATAGAACTAAGATCTATCTAGTCGCAATGCTCCAGGTGAGTTTAAGTGTGCTTGACTTAATTGGAGTTGGTGTCATTGGTGTACTTGGTGCCATTTCAATTAGTGGGCTTCAATCACAGCCTCCAGGGTCCAGAATATCGAGTGTCTTAGAAATTCTAAATTTGGAAACTTCAAGCCTTCAAATGCAAGCAACCGTTTTGGGGATTCTCGCAACAACTATTTTAGTATCAAGAACATTTCTTTCAATATTCATTACTCGAAGATACATATATTTCTTAAGTCGAAAAGGTAGTGAAATCACTTTAGAATTAGTGGGAAAAATTCTTAGCGCACCACTACTTAAAGTCCAAGAAAGAACTGTCCAAGAGACGATTTACGCATTAACGGAAAGCGTCAAAGCGCTAACCTTGGGTGTTTTAGCAACTTCGGTAATACTCTTCTCTGACCTAGCCCTGATGTTGGTGCTTGCCGCAGGACTTTTTGTTGTAGATCCCATGATTGCACTATCAACAATCACGCTATTTGGCATAGTTGGTTTTGTTCTTCATAAATCAATGACGAATCGATCTCAAATGATAGGTCGCAGAGTGGCTGGCGATTCTGTTCAATTAAATGAGGAATACTCTGAAATTCTAAGCTCGTATCGTGAAACTATGATATTTGGTAGAAGGAATATGTACTTCAATAGAATTCAAAAGTTAAGGCAAAGACTCGCTTTGAATCAAGCTGAAATTCAATTCCTACCCAATATAAGTAAGTACGTAATCGAACTAAGCTTGATAGTTGGAGCACTTGTTATTTCCGCAATTCAATTTTCCATGAAGGATGCGGTTCACGCCGTCGCCACTTTGAGTGTTTTTATGGCGGCCGGTTCGCGCATAGGTCCGGCGGTACTAAGAGTCCAGCAGGGAATAATTCAAATCAGATCCTCAATTGGATATTCAGAGCCTGGCTTAACACTTATCGCAGCATTTCAGCAAGAAAGTGTTGAAGTTGGAAAGAATAGTAAGCAAATACCAGAAAAACACATTTCCAGGTTTGAACCGAGAATAAGAGTTAGTGAAGTTTCTTTTGAATACTCAAAGTCCGCGCCAAGCATTCTTAAGGACATCTCTTTCGAAGTCCCTCGTGGAACTTTTGTAGCTATTGCTGGATCTTCAGGCGCGGGAAAAACAACTTTAGCTGATCTCATTTTGGGTATTTTACCTCCTTCTAGAGGACTAATTGAAATCTCGGGAATGGTTCCAAATGAAGCAATCAAACTTTGGCCAGGAAAGATTTCATATGTTCCACAAGATGTGTACATTTCGAATTCTACGATTCGAAGAAACGTGGCACTGGGTATAGATGAGACCCACATAGATGATTCTAAAGTCGAACAGGCGTTATCTAAAGCGAAGCTAATTGATTTTATAACTGACTCTCTAGAAGGTCTAGATTTAGAAGTCGGTGAACGAGGCTCTAAGTTGTCCGGTGGGCAACGACAGCGCTTGGGGATAGCGCGAGCTCTTTATTCAGACCCCGAATTGCTCGTACTTGACGAGGCAACAAGTGCGTTAGACGGCGAGACAGAAGCTGAAATCACCGCAACGCTCCTTGGGCTCAAGGGCGAGATCACTCTCGTTGTGATTGCGCACAGGTTGTCAACGATCAAGGAAGCAGACCAAGTAATTTACTTACACAATGGGGATGTGACAGCGCGTGGAACCTTCAGCGAGGTAAGCGCTCAAGTGAATTCATTTGGCATTGGGTAGTTAATTTGTCCGTTTTGTCCCCTTCCCACGACAATCTAGGATGGGATTCGTAGTAGGGGTTAGAGGTGGCGACGGCTGGCTCGGCAAGATTAAACCGGTTGATGAAGGATTCAAAAAGTGGCACTTAGCGTTTGGACAGTTGCTGAACTGGGGGCTTTTTACACTGAGCACCGTTCAGAGCTACTCGCGCATGCCAATCGAGTATTGAAGGATTCAGCTAAGGCTGAAGAAATCACCCAGGACTCTCTCATCAAGTTCATGCTTGCTGCCCCTGAGCTTGAGTCTGAGGAGCACGCACTCTCTTATCTACACCGCACCATTGAAAACCTCTGTATCGACTACTTCCGCATGGAAGGCCGACGTCCCAACCTTGTTGTTATCGACGACGCCCAGGCTGAAGTTGAGGCTAAGTGGCAGGTTTCAGGCGATCACTCAGAAGTTCTCTCTCAGGCAGAGGACGCAGCTATTATTCGCCAGGCTTTGGCACTTCTCTCCCCGGCTGAGCGCGCAGCCCTTGTTATGTGGGAGATGGAAGGCCGTTCAACAGAAGAAATCGCAGCAGAACTTGGAATCAAGGAATCTGCAGTGCGCCATACTGTTTCACGCGCTCGCACATCTCTTCGCCGCGTGCTTTCAGAGCTTGTTAT
>JACCDN010345384.1_pt1 | contig 26139 bp, 25 predicted proteins | sample 7441691 | NCBI WGS metagenome assembly JACCDN01 (sample SAMN15323439, study PRJNA562643) | freshwater metagenome | isolation source: river surface water | place: USA:Blue River Watershed | collected 2017-08-16 | reverse complement strand
CAAAATAATTTCCTAAATGTAAGAACCCTGTAGGCCTTATTCCACTCAATACGATTTCCTTTTCCATAGCTGTGCGAAGATAATGAATCGCAATCCCATTTTTTGCCATCTTTTTGGGATATTTGCCATGAATCTAAAAAAAAACATTTGAGCCTTGCTTCTCTTTTATCTAGCCCAATTGAATACCTGAAGGGTGTAGGCCCTTTAAGGGCAGAATTGCTTAAAAAAGAGCTAAGTATCTATACTTTTGGCGATTTACTACAGCATTTCCCGCACAGGCATGTCGATAAGACCAAGATTACTCTAATTAGCTCATTAACACCAGAAATGGACTTTGTACAGGTAAAAGGGGTCTTGTTGAGTTTTCAAACTATTGGGGAGAAGCGTTCAAAAAGAATTGTGGCTCAACTAAGGGACGAATCAGGCAGTATGGAATTGGCATGGTTTCAGGGGATTCAATATGTTCAAAAGAATTTAGTGGAAGGCCAAACCTATCTAGTTTTTGGAAGGCTGGGCTTTTTTAATGGAAAGCCTCAGATAGTCCATCCAGAAATTGAGCCCTTTTTGGCTCAAAATATGGCACAGAAATCGTTACTTGAGCCGGTATATGGTTCTACTGAAAAATTAAAAGCTAGGGGCTTAAACGGGAAACAAATAGGTAAATTAACCCAGGTTTTATTTCAACAAATAAGTGAAAGGGATTTACCAGAAAACCTTCCTGCTCATTTATTGGTAGATAGGATGAGTCGATGGGAAGCTTTTCGTCAGATTCATTTTCCAACCAGTCAAGCAAATTATAAAAAAGCATTAGCACGATTAATTTTTGAAGAATTATTTATTGCACAAATAAGATTGAATCTTATAAAAATTGATCGACATAAAAATAGTAAGGGGCAAGTATTCGAAAAAGTAGGGGACTACTTTAATACGTTTTACAATAATTATTTGCCATTTGAATTAACTGGTGCACAAAAAAGGGTCATCAAAGAAATTAGACAAGACGTTGCAAAAGGATATCAAATGAATCGTTTACTTCAAGGAGACGTGGGTAGCGGTAAAACTATGATAGCCTTGATGGCCATGTTGATAGCTGCAGACAATGGATTCCAAAGTTGTTTGATGGCGCCCACTGAAATTTTAGCGCAACAACATTATAGTAGTTTATCGGAGCTTTTAAAAGAAATGCCTGTTGAAGTGGCTATATTAACTGGAAGTACAAAAGTAGCAGAACGAAGAAGGATTATAAAAGGATTGGCAGAAGATACCATTCATTTTGTAGTAGGTACCCATGCATTGATAGAAGATCCAGTACAATTTAAAAAATTAGGATTGGCAGTAATAGACGAACAGCATCGATTCGGAGTGGAACAGAGATCAAAACTTTGGGCAAAAGCGTCCATTCCACCGCATGTATTAGTGATGACTGCGACACCTATTCCAAGAACCTTAGCCATGACGGCATATGGAGATTTGGATTATAGTATTATGGATGAATTACCGCCAGGAAGACAACCTATTAAGACCGTTCATAGATATGAAACTTCAAGAGCATCAGTGATGGATTTTGTAAAATCGGAAATTCAAAAAGGACGCCAAGCTTACTATGTTTATCCATTAATTGAAGAAAGTGAGAAGATGAGTTATGAGGATTTAATGCAAGGCTATGAACAAGTAAAAAGTTTTTTCCCTGAGCCAACCTACAAAATAAGTATGGTCCATGGCAAGATGCCTAATGATTTAAAATCAGAAAATATGAACCGATTTAAATCAGGGGACACCCAAATATTAGTAGGGACAACAGTGATAGAAGTAGGCGTGAATGTGCCCAATGCATCAGTCATGGTGATTGAGAGTGCCGAAAAATTTGGCTTATCACAATTACATCAGTTGAGAGGAAGGGTTGGAAGGGGTTCTGAACAAAGTTATTGTATTCTGTTAAGCAGTGTAAAAGCCAGTAGGGAAGCAAGAGAACGGTTAAAAATCATGTGTAATACCAACGATGGTTTTGTGATTGCAGAAAAAGATTTAGAGATCAGAGGGCCTGGAGACATTGATGGAACAAGACAAAGTGGTGCCTTGAATTTTAAACTGGCAAGTTTGATCAATGACCGACCTACTATGGAAATTGCAAAAGAAGCCGCAGCTGCTATCTGTGAAAAAGACCCCAATTTAAGCCTCCCAGAACACTTGGTCATACGTAGTTTTTTACAAACCCAAAAAACTAAAATAGGATGGGGTAAGATTGCCTAAGCCAATGATTTTTAAGTATCTTGCTTATAATAAGTCCAGTGTGGGCTGTAATTAAAATAAAGCCAAATTTTTATATGAAATACGATCCATTAGATCCAAACATATTTATTCAAAACAGAAAACGTTTTGTAGGTCAAATGCAAAGAAATAGTATTGCTATTTTTGTGAGTAATGATGAATTTCCAAGTAACGGAGATGCTTTACATGGCTTTGTGCAAAATTCAGATTTGTTTTGGTTAACAGGTATTGAGCAAGAGGGTACCATGGTCGTCTTATTCCCTGACAATCCAGATCCAAAATATAGAGAAGTATTGGTTTTAGTTAGACCGCAGGAGTTAAAAGAAATCTGGGATGGGAAAAGATTAAGAGCCCACGAAGCTACTGCTATCTCTGGGATGAAAACGATAGTTTGGTTAGATAGTTTGGATGCAATGTTGCAAACATGGATTCACCTTGCAGATGCGATTTATTTAGACTCTAATGAGAATGATCGTAAGCATAATTTAGTAAGATCAAACGAATATCGTTTTATAGATGAAATGCAATCTCGTTATCCTTTGCATCAGTATTTACGCGCTGCTAAAATTATGAAAGCTTTAAGGGCTATCAAGACAAAACAAGAAGTAGTGGTGATTCAGAAGGCGATTGATATAACTGAAACAGCATTTAGAAGGTTATTGAAATTCATTCATCCAGGTGTATATGAATATGAAATTGAAGCAGAGATTTACCATTCATTTTTAAGTCAAAAAGCTACAGGAGTAGCGTATCATAGTATTTTAGCAAGTGGTGATAACGCAAGAACATTGCACTATACTAGCAATAACAATCAATGTAAGGATGGGGAATTGATTTTGATGGATTTTGGCGCAGCCTATGGTGGATACAATGCAGATTTAACAAGAACTGTACCAATTAATGGCAAGTTCACAAAAAGACAAAAAGAAGTGTATAATGCTTGTTTGCATTTACATGATTATGCAAAATCTATTTTAAAACCAGGAATTAGCATTTTAAATTACACAGATAAAGTTGGAGAAGAAGCAACCAAACAATTTATTAAAATTGGATTGTTGTCTAAAGCGGATGTGAAAAATGAGGACGCAGAAAATAGAGCATATCGCAAATATTTATACCATGGAATCTCACATCATTTAGGAATAGACGTACACGATTTAGGTACAAGAACTGCTCCAATTCAAGCGGGTATGGTGTTTACAGTGGAACCAGGTATTTACATTAAAGAAGAGCAAATGGGGGTTAGAATAGAAAATAATGTTTGGATTACTGCAAAAGGAAATCAGGATTTGTTCAAAAACATACCGATCAAAGCAGAAGATATTGAAAGCTTAATGAAGAAAAAGAAATAATTCGGTTACCAAATGCGACAACAGATTCCAAATATTATTACACTACTAAATTTGCTTTTAGGTTGTTTAGCAATTGTAAGTTGTTTTCAATTTGGCACCATTGCTACGATCTCAGATTCTGGCGATATGTTAATTGAAATACCTGAGAAATTATTTATGGCTAGTTTCTTTATTGGACTAGCAGCAGTGGTAGATTTTTTTGATGGGTATGTAGCGAGATGGTTGAATGTGCCTTCTGAAATGGGAAAACAATTAGATTCTTTAGCAGATGTGGTAAGTTTTGGAGTGGCACCTGCTAGTATCGTTTATCAGTTTTTAAGGTTAGCATTGGCGAATGATATCAATGCACTTTCAACAAGTAATTGGTTATTTGTTCCAGCATTTTTCATACCAATGGCGGGTGCTTATCGTTTGGCAAGATTCAATTTGGATCAATCACAATCTACTTATTTTAAAGGAGTGCCTATTCCGATGATTGGAATTTTAACGGCAGTCTTTCCATTAATTTATTGGCAACCATCTTACGGATTGATTTCAAATCTTTTATTAAGCCCTATCTTCTGGTATGCCTATATTATTATTGTAAGTTATTTAATGGTGATGACTAGACCAATGCTAGCGCTCAAAAGCTTATCAGGAAAGAAAAAATTACTCTTCCCATTAGGAATCGTGGTAGTAGAAGTTGTGGTAACAGCCTTCTTTTTTAAATGGTATGCGATTCCATTTGGCTTTATTGGTTATTGCATTGTATCTTTGATGTATCCAAAAACAATCACTCAATAAATTAGTATGATATTTCAAGTACAAATTAAAGTAATGCCATTAAAGGATTTATTAGATCCTCAAGGTAAAGCAGTATTAGGCGGATTACATAATTTAGGTTTATCAGGTATTCAAGATGTTCGTGTTGGAAAGAATATCAACTTGCAAATTGAAGCAGCTGATGAAGCTTCAGCTGTTGCGATTGCTACAGAAGCAAGTAAGCAGTTATTGGCGAATGCGGTAATGGAATATTTTGAAGTAGTCGTGTTATAATTGACTTCATTTTAATTATTACAATGTTATACTTAGTCCCTACACCCATTGGTAATTTAAAAGATTTTACTTTTAGGGCAGTAGAGACACTTCAGTCTGTTGATTTTATTTTATGTGAGGATACCAGAACATCCTCCAAGCTTTTGCAGTATTATCAAATCCAGAAGCCACTTACACCTTTTCATCAACACAATGAACATAAAATTGTAGAGCACTTAGTGCAACAATTGATGGCAGGGAAAAATATTGCACTCATAACAGATGCTGGTACACCAGGCATTTCAGATCCTGCTTTTTTGTTAGTTAGGGCATGTAAGGTAGCAGGCGTTAAGGTGACAAGTTTGCCAGGTGCAACTGCATTTGTACCTGCCTTGGTCAATAGTGGGTTGCCCACCAACAGATTTATTTTCGAAGGATTTATTCCCTTAAAAAAAGGTAGAAAAACTTTAATGGACGCATTAGCGAATGAAGAACGCACTATGATCTTCTATGAAAGTCCAATGCGACTTGTTAAGACTCTAGAACTATTTAAAGCCACATTTGGTCCTGAACGAAAAGCAGCAGTGAGTAGGGAGCTCACAAAAATGTTTGAAGAGAACATTACTGATACACTTGAAAATCTAATTCTTCATTTTACTTCAAAGCAAGTGAAGGGGGAGATAGTGATCATAGTAGCTGGAAAGGATTAATTCAACTCTACTTCGTTTATTAATACTCTTTGGAAAGAAGTTTTATTTTGTTTAAATTGACACTTTAAATGAAAACCTATGTTAAGAAAGTATTTTATTTTTGCGCTTTTTGCTGTGTTAATAAGTATACAATTAATGGCACAACCAGAGCGTTGGCAGCAACAGATCAATTACAAGATTGATGCAACATTAGATGTGCAAAAAAACACCATCAAGGGGACCGAAGAGATTTTGTATACCAATAATTCAACTGACACTTTACACAAAGTGTATTTTCATATGTATTGGAATGCTTTTCAGCCAAATTCCAATATGGATGCAAGAAGCCGTGAACTAGGTAAAACTACTTTCACTAATAGAAGGGGAGAAGAAGTGAAAGATTGGGATATGCGTGTGCGTGATCGTATTCAAAATTTAAAGCCAGAAGAATATGGCATTCAAAAAGTAAATACCATTGCGATCAATGGTAAAGCACAAAAATTGGTAGAGCATGAAACTATTTTAGAAGTCGTTTTAACGCAACCTATTCTGCCTAAGACAACAGTTAAAATGAATTTGAGTTTCGAAGCACAAGTGCCTTTACAAGTGAGAAGATCAGGTAGAGACAATGTAGAAGGTGTGCGATATTCTATGAGTCAGTGGTATCCTAAAATGGTGGAATATGATTACCAAGGATGGAATACCAATCCTTATATTGCTAGAGAATTTTACGGCGTTTGGGGTAATTATGATGTGACATTAAGAACAGATAAATCTTATATGATAGGCGGTACAGGGGTTTTACAAAATCCAACTGCGCCATTGGATAAAGACGGCAATAAGGTGTGGAATTTCAAAGGAAATACTATCCATGATTTTGTATGGTTTGCAGATAATAATTTTAAACACCTGTCTAAAGAAGTACGAAAAGGTTTAACCCTTCATGTGTATTATAAAGCAAAAGATGCAAAAGCAGATAGTGCTTGGGCAAATGTGTTGTGGGCTGCAGAAAAAGTGTTGCCTTATATGGAAAAGAAATTTGGTGCTTATCCTTATCCTCAGTATTCCTTTATACAAGGAGGTGATGGTGGTATGGAATATGCTATGGCCACATTGCTAAAAGGACCAGGATTGGGCACTGCGTTTCATGAGTGGATACATAGCTGGTACCAGCATATCTTGGGCACCAATGAAAGTTTGTATGCTTGGATGGATGAAGGTTTCACTAGTTTTGGCGAGGAAGATGTGAGCCATTATTATGAAGTCAATCATGCCGCACAATCTCCGTATATAAGTGAAGCTGCAAAAAAACAAATTTCTATCAATTTAGAAAAGCAAGCTAAATTATTACCAGCTGTTCAAAGTGGCAACTATAATGGCTATTTGGCATTAGCTAAAAGTGGCATGGAAGAACCTATGACAACGCATGCAGATCATTTCAATACTAATTATGCATATAGTAGTGCTGCCTACAGTAAAGGAGGCACTTTCTTAGGTGTACTTGGATATGTGATGGGAGAGACAAAGCGAGACCAACTGTTGTTGAATTATTATAACACATGGAAGTTTAAGCATCCGAATGCCAATGATTTTATGAGAGTGGCAGAGAAAACAAGTGGTTTGCAATTACAATGGCTCAAAGAATATTGGGTGAACACGACTAAGACAATTGATTATGGATTAAACGATATTCAAGTTAGTGGTCAAGCTGCTTTAATTAGTATTCAAAGAGTAGGTAAGTTACCTATGCCAATAGAAGTGATGGTGACATATAAAGACGGAAGTGCAGAGTTGCATTATATCCCACTAGATTTAATGTTAGGAAGTAAAGCACAAGAAGTTACTATAAAGCAGATCAATCACCCTGAGTGGAAATGGGCACATCCTACCTATACTTTTGAAACAACACAACCATTAAGTGCGATTAAGTCAATTGAGATTGATCCTAGTCAACGTATGCCAGACATTAACAGAAGTAATAACAAGATTGAAATTCCTGATTAATTGTAATCAAATTAATTTGTAGGTAATAATAGTATTGATTGAAACAGTTCTATTCCGAGCGAATATTTGAGCTTTCGAGCCATGATCTAAGTGTGTGGTTCTTCAATACTTAAAACTTAAAAAGAAAGGCGTCCAACTGGACGCCTTTCTTTTATTTTTTGACCTGAATGATATATTTTTCTTTGAAATATTCTTCCTGAAAAATGTCATAAATGGGCATCATCTTTGGTCTAGTACCGCTTTCGAAAATTTCTTGGTGCAAATCACCGCCTTTTAGGCAAATCAACCCATTTGGTTGATTTGGTTTTTTTACAAGTAATGGGTCAGCCCATCTCCATAAATCTTTAAGTGGTGCAACAGCTCTACTTACTGCGTAATCGAATTTTTTATTTTTTATCTCTTCTACACGTGTATGTTTTGTTTCTACATTTTTGATACCTACCATCTCACAAACTGCATCCACTACTTTTAGTTTTTTAGCAATACTATCCACTGCGTAAAATTGTACCTCAGGGAAAAAAATTGCTAATGGTACAGTTGGGAAACCACCGCCACAGCCAATATCAATCACTTGCGTACCAGGTGCCCACTCGGCAATTGCAGCAATGCTTAATGAGTGCAATACGTGGTGTAAATATATTTGGTCAATGTCTTTTCTTGAGATGACATTAATCTTTGCATTCCATTCCTGATAAGCAGCCTCTAACCCTGACAATTGTACTAATTGAGCAGGGGTAAAATCCGCAAAGTAGCGGGTGATTAATTCCAATTTTTCTGTGGTCTTTTCCATACGCTAGGCAAGGTAAACAAATAAAAGAATACTGACCATATATCCAATAAAATGAACCATGGCCAAAGGTCTAGTTCATTTAATTTCTTCATAGCGCCTCGCAATATAAGCCCTTGTAAGAGCATTCTTAATGCCCATAAGCCAATCAAGATTAAATAAGCCTTTGTAAAAATTAGGGCTATGATCAATGCTGGATATACTAAGATTTGACTGATGGAATAAAGACCCAATAAAATAAAATGTTTTTTCTTATAAAACTTACTAGTTGTAAAATGACGATATTTTTGTGTTATCCAGTCTTTAAAAGTCGTCTTTGGCTCGCTTAAGGTATGTGCATCATGATCAATTACAATTGCTGTATTATGTCTATTAGCCACTTGATTGATGAATAAATCATCATCCCCACTTGGTATTTGGTTGATAGAAGAAAAGCCTTTGTTTTTAATAAATAATTCACGCTTGTATGAAAGGTTGCGCCCAACACCCATATAAGGAATGCCAGCTAAGGCGTAAGAGAAATATTGTAATGCAGTTTGGAATGTCTCAAAACGAATAAGTTTATTTAAAATACCTGGCTTCTTCTTATAGGCGCCATAGCCAAGAACAATTTCTTTTCCTTCGTCGTAGCCATCTTGCATCAAGCGCATCCAATGTTCGCTAGCTGGAAGGCAGTCTGCATCTGTTAATAATAAAGTCTCATTTTTTGCGGACTTAATGCCCATTGAAAGGGGGAATTTTTTTCCTGCAATCATTTTAGCTTCCTGAGTCAATTGCACGGGATTCAAGTTTTTAAATGATTTTTTAAATTCTTCTAATAAATACTTTGTTTCATCTTCAGAATTGTCATTTACCAAAACCACTTCATGTGTCGTGCTATAATCTTGAACTAAAACTCCTGGTAAATTATTGGCTAAATTATGTGCTTCGTCTCTTGCGCAAATCACCACAGAAATAGGGTGCTCCACATGAACCGTTTTTTTTGGCTTCACATAAATTGCAAGTCTTAAAAAAAAGAATAAATAATAAAAAACCTGAATGGCAATGACTGCTGCAAAAAAACCTATAAGAATTTCTGAAAGGAGTGCAGATGAAATGGGTAAGTTGACTGTCATAGCGCAAAAGTAAAGATTTTTGACCTTACCTTTGTCTCATGGCGGCATTACAATTTGAATTAGCAGCAGAGAGCCAAAACGGCGCTTCAAGAGCAGGAACCATTACCACGGATCATGGGGTAATTCAGACACCTATATTCATGCCTGTAGGTACTATTGGTTCAGTGAAAGCGGTGACACAACAGCAATTAAAGCAAGATATTGATGCAAAAATTATTTTAGGCAATACTTATCATTTATACCTTAGACCAGGCACAGAAGTATTAGAGGCTGCTGGAGGTCTGCACCAATTTATGGGTTGGGACAGGCCCATTTTAACGGATAGTGGGGGGTATCAAGTTTTTTCGTTGGCATCTAACAGAAAAATTAAACCAGAAGGGGTGGTCTTTCAATCACATATTGATGGGAGCAAACACTTGTTTAGCCCAGAAAATGTGATGGATATTCAAAGAAGTATTGGGGCGGATATTATTATGGCATTTGACGAATGTCCTCCAATACCGAGTACCTATGAATACGTCCGCAAGAGTATGGATTTAACTCATGCTTGGTTGGATAGATGTTTCAATCGATTGGCGGAGACGCCCGATTTATATGGTCATTCACAGAACTTGTTTCCGATTGTACAAGGGGGATTATACAAAGACTTAAGAAAAGCTTCTTGTGATTATATAGCATCTAAAAATGCGGTAGGGAATGCTATTGGTGGATTAAGTGTAGGTGAAACAGAGGCTGAAATGTATGAGTTTACTGCATTGTGTTGTGAAAACTTGCCTAAGGATAAGCCACGTTATTTAATGGGGGTAGGCACGCCTTGGAATATTTTAGAAGCAATAGATTTAGGGGTGGATATGTTTGATTGTGTAATGCCCACTAGAAATGGTCGTAATGGGATGATATTTACTTCACAAGGGGTAATCAATATCAAAAATAAAAAATGGTACAAGGACTTTAGTCCAATAGATCCAGGCATACCGAATGAAATGAGTCAATATTATACCAAAGGGTATATTAGACATTTATTTGCTGCCGATGAAATTTTAGGTATGCAGCTAGCGAGCATTCAAAATCTATCTTTTTACCTTTGGTTGGTTGAGCAAGCAAGAATACATATTATTGCTGGAGATTATAGCGCTTGGAAAAAAGAGATGGTCCCTCAAATAAGTAAACGATTATAGCATTGAAAAAACTGGATTGGTATATATTAAAAAAATTTCTGGCAGTGTTTTTCTTTGCCATTTTTTTCTTTGCAGTTATTGCTGTCGTGATAGACGTGAGTGAGAAAACGGATGATTTTGTTCGATCTGGTTTGACAAGTTCAGAGATCATTAAAAACTATTATGTAGGATTTATTCCTCATATCATTGCTTTATTATTTCCTTTATTCGTATTTATTGCTGTGATCTTTTTCACTTCTAAAATGGCAGGACAAACAGAAATTGTTGCGATTCTAGCTAGTGGTACTTCTTACGATAGATGGTTAAGGCCTTATTGGATAGGAGGTTTTTTTTTAGGCTTTGTTTTATGGATTTCCAATCAATGGATTATCCCTAAAGCCAACAATATTCGTGGAGATTTTGAAGCCACCTACATAGACGCTAACTCTTCCTACAATGCACTTTTAAGAGGGTCTAATGATTATTATTTCAGGATTGATTCTTTTACCTACGCAGGTGTTTATGCTTATGATACAGGCTATAAGAGGGGGAATAATTTTTTTGCATACACAGTTAAAGATCAGAAAGTGGTTTATAATATACGTGCAGAAGCCATTTTATGGGATACAGCAAAAAAGGATTGGGAACTTTCAGAAGTAGTTGAACGTAAAATTACGGATCAAAAGGAATTGGTTACCTATATGCCTAATGTGCATAAAAAATATCCGTTTAAGCCTGTCGATCTTGAAAAAGACAAATATGCAAAAGACAAATTGACCACCCCACAATTGATTAAGCAAATTAGAATAGAGACATTAAGAGGTTCGGAGGGTTTAAATGAATTGAAAATTGAACGTTATAGACGAGATGCTACACCCATCACCGTATTGCTTTTAACCTTGATTGGAGCGATTATTGCTGGCCGAAAAGTAAGGGGCGGAAGTGGTGCACATCTGGCTATGGGCTTTACTATTGCAGCTTTGTTTATCATTACTGACCGATTCTCTACTATATTTTCCACCAAGGGCAATTTGCCCCCATTTATAGCAGCTTGGATCCCTAATATTATTTTTATGTTTGTGGTCTATTATTTATATAAAAAAGCCCCCAAATAACCATTTCTTAAGTAACTTTGTGTCCAATTTTAAACCGTTTTTTAACAATAATAATTGGGCATATGGAAGAGATCAAAGACCGTTTTGGAGATAAAGCAACTGCGGCTGCTTTAGAGATCAAAGAAATGCTTAAACAGCATGGTGATAAAAAAATCGGAGAAATCACTTTAGCACAAGTTTATCAAGGCATGAGAGGTATGACTGGTCTTGTAACAGAGACTAGTTTATTAGATGCACAAGAAGGTATCCGATTCAGAGGATTCTCTATTCCAGAATTGCAAGCAAAATTACCAAAAGTTGAAGGTGGAGATGAGCCATTACCTGAAGGTTTATTTTACCTGATGATGATTGGGGAATTACCAACAGAAAGAGATGTTAAAAAACTAACTAGTAATTGGCAAAGAAGGAGTCATGTGCCAACACATGTTTTTGATGTGATTGATGCATTTCCATTAAACACACATCCAATGACGATGTATGTTGCTGCTGTAATGGCATTGCAAACAGAAAGTAAGTTTGCACAAGAATATGCCAAGGGTATGAATAAGAAAGATTATTGGCAATATACCTATGATGATTCAATGGATCTAATCGCAAGATTACCAAGAATTGCTGCGTATATCTATAGAAGAAAATATAAAAACAACGAGCACATTCATCCAAATGGATTGTTAGACTGGGCGGGTAACCTTGCTTACATGATGGGTTTTGAAGATGAGAGTACCAAAGAACTAATGCGTTTGTATATGACTATACACGCAGATCATGAAGGTGGAAATGTGTCTGCACATACTACTCATTTAGTTGGTTCTGCTTTGAGTGATCCTTATCTAAGTTATGCTGCGGGTATGAATGGTTTAGCAGGTCCTTTACATGGACTAGCAAATCAAGAAGTGATTAAATGGATTTTTGAAATGCAAGAAGCCATTGGTTCTGATAGTCCAACAAAAGAACAGATTGTTGATTATGTACAAAAAACTTTGTCTTCAGGGAAAGTTGTTCCAGGCTATGGTCATGCGGTTTTAAGAAAAACAGATCCTAGATTTACTGCACAAATGGCATTTGGTAAAAAACATTTGCCAAATGATAAATTAGTTAACACCGTTTGGAATATTTATGAAACGGTTCCTCCAATTTTAGAATCATTAGGAAAGGTGAAAAATCCTTGGCCTAATGTGGATGCACATAGCGGTGCTTTATTGGTACATTATGGTATTGTTGAATATGAATTCTACACTGTCTTATTTGCTGTGAGCCGTGCTCTTGGTGTATTGGCTAGTTTAACATGGGATCGTGCATTAGGCTTCCCATTAGAGCGTCCAAAATCAGTTACCACAGCTGCGGTCAAAGATTGGATTGACGGCAAAGGAGAAATTTAAATAGGAGTCATACTCCATAAAAGAGCAACGAATTTTCGTTGCTCTTTTATATTTAGGGAAAGAATTTTAAATAGGGGGAATTAGCTCAGTTGGTAGAGCGCTTGCATGGCATGCAAGAGGTCAGCGGTTCGAACCCGCTATTCTCCACAAGCTTGTTTAGAAATAGACAGGCTTTTTTTGTGTGCTTACTGCGCTGAATCAATACCTAAATTGACCAGTATCAATTTGATCGATAAATGCTTATAATAACTTCGTATTTCATTTATTCATTTTAAAAAAAATCAAATATGAAAAAGCTAAAATTAGTTCTATTAATATGTATCTCAATGTTTGGATTTGGTAAGTATGCTTTTGCACAAGAAACTTTACCACCAGTGACCGTGACTAGTTTGAATTATAAGTATCTAAAATCAGTTACTGACCCTAATGCAGCAAAGAATGTAAATTTATTAGAGAGAAAAGCAGCTTCTTATAATGTGAAGGAGTCTGAGTACTATGATGATGAATTTGAGCAATACTATGTTTCATTTTATTTACCTAAGGGCCAAGTATTAGCTACTTATGATAAGGAGGGGAAATTACTTAGAACTGCAGAACGTTTTGGTAATGTTGTCTTGCCAACAAGTGTAAGAACTACCGTCACAAATGCTTATCCCGAATGGACCATTGCAAAAGATATATATTTAGTAAATTATCATTCTGGTTCGAATCATATTCGTAAAGTATATAAAATTGTCTTAGAAAATGGAGATAAAAGAAAGCGAATTAAGACAGATGAAAAGGGGGAGTTTATTGATTAATTTTATAGTATAATTTAATAATATATAGCCAGTCAAATTCGACTGGCTTTTTTATGCATATGTAGTTGATTATTGATTATTTTAGAATGCATCCATTATAGCGTAGATACTCATTGAGCCCATTAATAATACGACTAACCATCCTGCTGCTTCGATCCACCATGGATATTTGTATTGTTTAAGGACTGGTATTTTTCTACTAGCAATCAACATGACAGCTAAAGCAAATGGAAGAATAAACCCATTAATTAGACCTGCATATAGTAAAAGTTCCTTTGGCTTGCCAATCCATATAAATAAACAAGTTGAAATAAGAATAAATCCGCTTATTGAGAAACGTTCATGGCTTAAAAAAGGAATGTCTAGTTTCTTGATAAAAGAATAGGAAGTATAGGAGGCTCCTATAACAGAAGAGATGGCTGCACTCCATAATACAATGCCAAATACAAATAAACCCCATCTTCCACCTGCAGTTTCAAATACGGTGGCGGCTGGATTATTTTTATCTAAATGTACGCCTTGAGAAACAACACCGACAACAGCTAAAAATAAAATAAAACGCATGAATGAGGAAATAAGGATGCCTCTACTCGCACTCTTAGTCACAAAGGGTATGTGGTCGGGACCTACCATTCCTGCATCTACCAATCTGTGTGCGCCAGAGAAAGTGATATAACCACCCACCGTGCCGCCCACAATTGTTACGATGGCTAATAATGAAATTTGCTCTGGTACAAAACTATGTTGAACTGCAGAAAGGATGGGTGGATTGGCTGCGTAAACAATCAATAAGGTTAAACTTATCTTTACAATGCCTAAAATCTTGGTGAGTCGATCTAACATTTTCCCAATTTCATCAATCCAGAAAATAAGTATGGCAATTATTCCACTTAGCATGGCACCTTTAGCAAAACTGATGCCAGTTAATAAATTTAGTGCCAAACCACATCCAGCAATGTTTCCAATGTTAAATGCAAAACCTCCTAATACGACTGTTAATGATAGAAGGTGTCCAAGTCCGGGTAATAATTGGTTCGCAATTTCCTGGGCACGCATTCCACTTAATGTAATAGCTCTCCAAATATTAATTTGTGCACCAAAGTCTAGTAGGATAGATATTAAAATTACAAATCCAAAACTTGTAAGTAATTGTTCTGTATAAAATGAAGTTTGTGTCAGAAAACCTGGTCCTATGGAGGAGTTAGCCATTAAAAAAGCGGCGCCTAAACTAATGCCTGTCAACGAGTGGAGAGAAGTTTTTGATTTAGGGTTGTTTGATTTCAATCTGGTATTGTTGTAATGTGTTGAATAAATGAGTTGCAATATCAAGTGCCTGGAGGTGGTCTCCATGGATACAAATTGTTTCGGCGTCAACTTCAATTCGGCTTCCATCTTCGGTTTTTATTTCTTGGTCAAATACCATCATTAACACCTGTTTGGTCGCTTCAAAAGGATCAATAATTAATGCATGATCCATATGCCTTGGTGTAAGTTGTCCATTTGATTGATAAGTCCTATCTGCAAAAGCTTCTTGAACACACTTTAAACCTATTGACTTTCCTTCTTTAATAGTGTGACTGCCGCTTAATCCATAAAGAAATATTGATGGGTCAATTGCATGAATCGTTTGTGCTACAATTTTACTAGATAAGGAATCTTTTGCACAGTCATTGTATAATGCACCGTGTAATTTAACATGATGGATTTTGCATCCCATTTGGGTAGTTATTTTTTCAAATAAATTGAGTTGATCACTAATCAATTCAGCGAGTTCTAATAAGGTAACGTTTTGTGAAAGTCTACCAAAATTTTCTCTATCCTGGTAACTCGGATGTGCGCCAACGGCAACATTATTTTCAAGTGCAAGCTCAATAGTTCTTTTGATCGTATCTTCATTTCCAGCATGATAGCCGCAAGCAATATTTGCACTACTGATAAAGGGCATTAACGCTGCATCATTTTGCATACCTTCTCCCATATCACAGTTGATATCAATGCTTAAACCAGGACTGCTTTGCTCGATAGAGTTGATGTGCTGTTTGAACATTCGTTATACTTAACTTAAAATGACTATGGTTACTTAATTGTGCAAATCTTGGTAAATCTACCAAAATTATTTGACCCAAATTGGCATATCCTCCAATGGTTTGATGGTCAGCCATTAATACAATGATACTTCCGTTGGGTAAAAGTTGTAAAGTGCCTCTTGTTACAGCACTTGAAAGATACTGTTTAGGTGTAGACAAGTTGATCTTGGGACCGTCCAATAAAAAGCCCATTCGATTCGATTTCGAATCAATCAAAAAAGTTTTTTCCAATAAAACTTGAATAGATGCTGCGTCAAGATCATTCCATGCAGGTCCTGGAATAAATCGTATTGCATGTTCATTAAATAGCGTAGTTTGAACCTGTTGGATTAAATGTTTTTTATAATCATCTAATTTAATTTCGTTGATTGGATCAATTGAAATGTGAAAATCATCATTTTTTTCTAATGTGGTCTGAAAACTGCAATAACTATCTAGCCATTTTTTATTTATATCAAGTATACCCTTGAATGCGATATAGGCAGTTCTTCCTTCTATAGGTTGTAAAAAATTAAGTAGATCTTTGGGATATACTTTAATGGGGGTATTAAGAGCAATACTTTTTTCATTGATCACCGGTACAAAATTGGCGCCACTGATACAGATCCACATTGATTGATTGAATTCAAAAACTGATGTAGGAAAGTGTAATTCAAAAACAGGATTGTTTAAATCATTGTCTAAAAGTGTATTGGCGAGTTGTGCAGATAAAAAATCCATTGGCCCGTTTGGTTGGATGCCTAGCTCCTGGTATCCATACCTACCCAGATCTACGATTCTGTCAGAAAGTCCTTTTTTTATTATTTTAATTGACATCTTCGTGGGTGTTTAATTGATAAAACAATTCCAGCGAGATAGGTTTAAATTTTACTTGATCACTTACTTTAAAAAGGGTAAGTGTTGCACTATTGGGATCAAATATTTTTATAGGCGTTCGGCCAATAATTTGCCAGCCACCTGGAGAAGTCAAAGGGTAGATACCTGTTTGTTTGCCTGCTATACCCACACTACCTGCAAGTACTTTTGGTCTTGGTGATGGATGTCTTGGTAATTGAATGGATTTAGGTACGTCGCCCATATAGGCGAAGCCTGGCAAGAATCCAAGACAGTATACAGTATAAATTTTTTCACTGTGTAGTTGTATCAATCGATCGACACTGCAATTAGAACTGATAGCTGCAGTTTGGAGATCAAGTCCAAATGCTGAGTCATAACATACAGGAATCTCATTAATGCCTGCAACATTTATTGCACGCCTAGAGGAGGATGATTCAGTAATAAATGCTTCAATGATATTAGTAGCAAATACATAGGGGTTATGATTAAATAAAAGTATATCATAGATCAAGGTTAATGAATCATAAGCTAGTATGATGTCTCTGATACCATGAATTTTTTTGTCCTTTACATAATAACTTAAATTAAGTAAATCCTGATCAATACCATCCCTTAGTCCAAAAGTTAATTTGAATACAATGGCGTGGTCGCCAAGTAATTGAATCTGAAACTTAGTGCTAAGGCTTTGCATACCTAAACTTACCATTTTTAGGATAGATTATGGTAATATTTACTTCGAAATTACCAACTTCCATACAAACCTTCCTTCAATGCTTTTTGGTATTTTTTCTCATTGAAAGAATACAAGTAGGCTGCTTTATGTGCCCCACCTTTTTTTGTTTCAGTCAATCTATTTAAAATACCAAAGCTTAAGAGTTTACGTTGAAAATTACGTCGGTCTAATTTTTGATTTAGAATAGACTCATATAATTTTTGTAATTCAGGCATAGTGAATTTTTTAGGTAATAGATTTTTCCCAATTGGGAGGTATGCTAATTGAGTTCTTAATGTCTCTAATGCTTTTTGCACAATAGCTGCATGGTCCATCATTAAATCATTTAGGAATTCAATGTCCATCCATTGCCATTGTGCAGCTTGTTCAGTAGGTTGAATCTTTACTTCATTAAAATCAACTAAGGCATAAAATCCCACTGTTATAAATCTTTGAATTAACCAATTATCTTTTGGGATTTTAACGCCGTAGCTTTGGTATCTTTTTTGATGGATGCTTGCATCTGATCTATTAGGTGCACCAAAAACATGGAATTGTTGTAAAAAAATATCCTTGACGCCAGTTCTCTCTTGCAAAACTCTGTAGGCTGCTTCTTCGATTGGTTCCGTCTTTTTTATGAAACCTCCAGGTAACGCCCATTTATTTACTGTATCAACTTTGAGTAGTAAGATTTTAAGTTGTTGTTCATTAAATCCAAAAATGACACAGTCCACAGAAATACCAGTTTGGAATTGTGTATCACCTTTTTCAAGTAGCTGCTTTAGAGCAGAGGGGAGGACATTTTTTTTAGACATAATCAACAATCACCAATGACTTAATTAATTGTTTGTTCAGTTATTTTACCAGTGGTTTTATGCTTTAGAATTAATTTCTTTGCACCATAATGGGTCATCTCTTCTTTTACTAAATAATGCGCTGCATCATACTCAACTAAATGACTTTCTTTAGTTAAGCCTGTTTTGCCTCTCCAAATATCTAACTGAACAGGCTCCCATAATTTAGATTTAGCAGATTTGTATGCTGCGTCTAATATACAGTTCACAACATATCCATCATAGAATGTTTCTTTAGGTGCTTCCCCTTTTTCGATTGAGTTGAACATATCCATGAACATATGGTTGTAACCTAATTCATTTAATTCATCTCCAACAGGGAATAACCAACCTCTATCACTTTCAGCTTTTTCAGCAATATAGTCTCCACCTTTTCCTGTTGTAAACATTTCAAAACCAGTTCTTAAAAAGCTATTAATCCAAATGGTACCTTCTGTACCCATTACTTCATCCCTTAAATCTAAACCACCTCGAAATGTCCAGCTTACTTCAAATTGTCCAATGGCGCCATTTTCATATTTTACTAATCCAATTGCATGATCTTCGGCTTCAATGGGTTTTACTTGTGTGTCCGCCCAACACATTACTTCAACAGGCTTGATGTCTTTTCCAATATAACTTCTTGAAATTTCAACACAATGACAACCCAAATCTAAAATACAACCACCACCTGCTTGGTTGATATCCCAGAACCATTCACTATGAGGTCCAGGATGGGTTTCACGGGACTTAGCCCATAATACACGACCTAAAGCGCCATCTTTAACACTTTGGTTTGCTTTGATGAATTTAGGCGTATAGACTAAATCTTCTAAATAACCGTTAAATATGCCAGCTTCTTCCACTGCAATCAACATACGCTTTGCTTCTTCACCATTACGGCCAAGTGGCTTGGTGGTCATGACAGCTTTTTTGTGTTTACAACACAACATGACGGCCGCTTCATGCAAATTATTGGGTAAAGAGATACATACTATGTCCACATCTGGATGTGCAATGGCTTCCTCCATTTCTGTAGTCCAATGTGCACAATTATAATCAGCTGCAAATTGCTTTGCAGATACTTCGCGCCTTGCATAGATACTTACAACTTTGTCTTTACTTCTATAACCTTGTAATGCATCAGCATAAAAACGACCGATGAATCCGGCACCTAACATTGCGATTCTCATAATAAAAAGATAAAACGTTTAAAAATAGGATGTATAAAAAAAGCCTACCCATGTGGATAGGCTTAAGATAGTTTGAATGGTTAAGCAGCTGCTACTTCTTTTTTTTCTTTAAAGAATAAAATAAAAGCAATTAAAACCGCACCCGCAATTGCAGCAGGAGTTAGCCAGATACTTTGCCAGTTGTGTCCTGTAGCGTCTGCTAATTTATTTTGCTCAACAACAAAACCACTGTAATTAGTTCCAATAAACATGCCTACGCCATAAGTTGCAAAAGTGAATAAGCCTTGTGCAGCGTTTTTAATATTTTCGCCGGCTTTCTTTTCTGTATACATATAGCCAGTAACGAAGAAGAAATCATAACAGATGCCATGTAAAATTATACCAGCATACAACATCCAGCTTGTGTCCATATTGCCATAAGCAAAACAAACATAGCGTAATACCCATGCAGTGATTCCGAAGATCAACATGTTCTTAACGCCAATTTTATTAAACAAGAATGGGATGGCTAAAATAAAGATAGCCTCAGACATTTGACCCATCGTCATTTTACCAGCTGCGTTATCTAATCCAACTTCATTTAAAAATGGATTAGCAAATCCGTAATAAAAAGAAAGTGGAATACAAATGGCAATGGCAGATAAAAAGAAAACCAAGAAAGATTTATTTTTTAATAACACAAAGGCATCTTTACCTAAAATAGCACCCATTGATGAAGGTGTTCCTGCTGCTTTTGGTGGTGTATTTGGTAATGCGAAACTCAATAAGCCTAAAGTAGCAGAGATACCTGCAGCAACCACAAAAGTGCCTTCTGTTTTCTCAATACCCAATTGGCTAATAACTAAACCAGCAGCTATCCAACCTAATGTGCCAAATACACGAATCCAAGGGAATTGTTTTCCAGGATCTGTCATCTGTGCAAAAGCAACACTATTGCTTAAGGCAATTGTTGGCATGTATAATAAAGAGTATATTAAGATGACCCAGTAGAAGTTGGTGTTATCTACTTTTGTTGCGAAAAATAAAAGTGCAGCTCCTACAAGATGCAACACACCCATGATTTTTTGTGCAGAAAAGAAACGGTCTGCAATCATGCCTACAAAGAAAGGAGAAATAATAGTTGCGATGGCACCAGCGCCATATGCAGCACCAATATCAACACCAGTTGAGCCCAATTTTTCACCCATATAAGTACCCATAGTAACATACCAAGCGCCCCAAATATAATATTGAAGAAACATCATGGCAGATAGTAAAACACCTGTTTTTAATTTCATAGGTTTTATTTTAATCGTTCTTTTATAATTAAGCGTTTTCAATATACAAACTAAATTGTAGAAATGACACAATAGAGGGTCAAAAATTCATCAAAATGAGTAAAATACGTGCAGAAAAAAGCCCTGTTCAAATCAATGAACAAGGCTTTTAAAAACGAACTTATTTTAAACTAAGCATCCAGCGCTTGAAGGATATCGTTTAAGATATCTTCCTCATGCTCTAAGCCTACTGAAATTCGAATAAGACCGGGTGTGATGCCCACAGCTTGTCTTTCAGCTTCTGAAAGTTTAGCATGGGTGGTACTAGCTGGGTGAGATGCAATACTTCTACTGTCTCCAAGGTTAGCAGTTAAAGAAAGCATTTTTAAATGGTTTAAAAATTGACGTCCCGCTTCCAAGCCACCTTTTAATTCAAAGCATACAATGCCACCACCATTTTTCATTTGTTTTACAGCAATGGCATGGTGAGGATGAGAAGCTAAGAAGGGATATTTTACAAAATTAATTTTCCCATGACCTTCTAAATGTTGTGCAATAGAGAGAGCAGATTTGCTATGTCGCTCCATACGTACTTCTAAGGTTTCCAAGCTTTTACTCAACACCCAAGCATTAAAAGGGGAGAGTGATGGGCCAGTACTTCTACAGAATAAATAAATTTCATGAATCAGTTCTTTTCTTCCTAATACTGCGCCTCCTAAAACACGCCCTTGACCATCAATCCATTTGGTTGCGGAGTGTACCACAAGGTCTGCACCTAAGTCGATAGGTGTTTGTCCAATTGGTGTGGCAAAACAATTGTCTACATTTAAAATGATATTGTATTTTTTAGCAATTGCACTGATCACGGCTATATCTAACACTTCCAATCCAGGATTGGTAGGTGTTTCTAAATAAATCATTTTTGTGTTTGGCTGAATCGCTGCTTCCCAATCTGCTACAGTTGCATTCGCTGACACATAACTATATTCTATACCATATTTAGGGAGGTATTTTGAGACTACCGTATGCGTACTTCCAAAAATGGAATTACAAGAAAGAAGATGGTCGCCTTTTTTTAGCAAGGCCATGAATGAACCAAATACAGCACTCATGCCACTAGCGGTAGCGAAACCAGCTTCTGCATGTTCTAATACAGCTAAACGATCTACAAATTCTTGCACATTCGGGTTAGAGAAACGGCTATAAATATTATCATCTGATTCATCAGCAAATGCTGCGCGCATAGTTTCAGCTTCTTCAAAGCAAAAACTACTTGTTAAAAATAAAGGACTTGAATGTTCGCCCTCTGCAGTTCTTTCTATTTGTGTACGAATTAATTTAGACTGATCGTGTTTCATGAATACTCAATAAATAATTATAAAATTTCAACCTCCCAAGTGATCACTGCACCAGCTGCTCTCAATGTGGCAGCAACAGAACAGTATTTATCAATTGACAAAGCACATGCTTTCTCTGCTTTTTCTTTTGACATGGAGCCTTTTAGTTTGAAAACAATATGGATTGTTTCCCATAATGCAGGTTCTTTACCAACGGCTCTTTCTCCACTAATTACCATCTCGTAATGGTCAAGAGTTTCTTTTTGCTTTTTCAAAATCATCACCACGTCCACGCCGCTACATCCGCCTAATGCGCTCAATAAAGCTTGCATTGGTCTTACCCCGTTGCCATGACCACCTTGATCTTCTGGGATATCCATTTTCATAGATTGACCTGCTTCGTCAAAGGTTTCAAAATTATAATTGTTGTCAATTCGTTTAAGTGTAATAGTTGCCATGTGCGTTATTTGGTTCGTGAATAGGAATTATAAATAATGTACCTTTGCAAAGGTAATTCAAATAGCCACTTAGTTGGCACAAGAAAGCGATAAAATGGACCCAGTCATTTATAAATATCATCAGCCCTTTACCCTTGAATGCGGTATTAGTTTACCTAAGCTTAAAATAGCCTATCATTATTATGGAGAATATACGCCTGGAAAAAAAGTGGCATGGATTTGTCACGCACTAACTGCTAACTCTGATGTGGCCGACTGGTGGAAGGGATTTGTTGGCGAAGGAGCTTTCATTAATCCAGACGATTATTTTATTGTGTGTGCCAATATTATTGGTTCTTGTTATGGATCTACTGGTCCTTTAAGTTTAGATGATTTAGATGCATCTATTCGATTTGATCAATTTCCAACGATTACTATACGTGATATGGTAAGGGCTCATATCCTTTTAAGACAACATTTAGGTATTGAAAAAATAGACCTTCTATTAGGTGGTAGCATGGGTGGATATCAAGCCTTAGAATGGGCTGTGATGGAACCCGCTGTGATTCAAAAAATGTTTTTGATTGCAACTTCTCCGTCAGAAAGTGCATGGGGTGTGGCTGTACACACAGCACAAAGACTGGCAATAGAAGCTGATTGCACTTGGAAGGAAGCCAAGCCAAATGCGGGTGCTAAAGGATTAAAAGCAGCAAGAGCGATTGGTATGTTGACTTATCGTAACTATGGCATCTATCAAGAAAAACAAACCGATTCTGATCCAGAAAAAATTGATGATTTTAAAGCATCATCGTATATCAATTACCAAGGAGATAAATTAGTAAAGCGATTCAATGCTTATAGTTATTGGTTGTTGACAAAGTCTATGGATAGTCATCACCTTGCAAGAAAACGTGGTGGAAATTTAATGGCCACATTGGCGTCAATACAAATACCTACATTAATTATTGGTATTAATAGTGATATTTTATGTCCATTGGACGAACAAAAGTTCATGAAAACACATATGCCGCACGCTACATTGGTAGCAATAGATTCTTTGTATGGACATGATGGATTCATCATAGAAACAGTACAAATCACAACACATTTAAAAGCATGGTTAAACAATCATGCATAAACTATTTATCTTACTTTTACTATTATAATTTATATACTATGGGTATTTTAAGACAATTCGGCGAGTACTTATTCATTAAGAAAAAAGATCCAAATCAACCAAGAACGCAGTGGATGAAGTATATGCATGGCATGAATCGTATTTCTTTGTTAGTTTTTATTTTTGCAATCCTGTTTACTTTATTCCGCGTTTTTATTCTGCCGCTTTTTAAATAAAGTAGACTCGTATCTAACGCATGTTTATTTTTTATTCAATACCTCTTGAATAATACCCGCAGCAACATCAGTGGCTTTTTTTCCAGTGGTCAACGTCTGTTTTAGTGCGCTATAATCTGCTTTAATAGCTGCTTGCTTTTCAGGGTCCTCTAATAATTTTTTTAATTCGATTGATAAATTTTTTGTGGTTAATTCGTCTTGAATTAATTCCTTCACCACTTCTTTGTCCATGATTAAATTCACCAAGGAGATAAATTTAATTTTGACAAAATGCTTAGCTAATGCTAATGTAATGGGGTTGCCTTTATAACAAACAATTTCTGGTACGTTTAATAATGCAGTTTCTAATGTAGCGGTCCCGCTCGTGACCAATGCAGCTTTGCTATGTTGTAATATAGCATAGGTATTTGCTGCTACTACATGTACATTTGGTAGGTTTGGGATGAATGTATTGAACCAATCTGAATCAATGCCAGGTGCTTGTGCAACAACAAAATGTTCCATTGGAAATTCCTTGGCAAGCGAAAGCATTATAGGTAATTTTTTCTGAATTTCTTGTTGTCGACTGCCAGGTAACAATGCAATCAATGATTGATGCTGTAATTGAGGTAGGGGATGTGGTAAGGGTTCAAGTGCATTAATCACTTCCATTAAAGGATGTCCAATATAATCTACTTCCCAATTCCAACGCTCTTTAAAATATTTTTTTTCAAATGGAAGGATGCATAATAAGCGGTCAATTGATTGCTGCATTGCGGGTACCCTATTCTCTTTCCATGCCCATACTTGCGGAGCTATAAAATAAACCACTTTTATGCCCTTTGATTTAGCCCATTTGGCAATACGTAAATTAAAACCAGGGTAATCTATACAGATAATTATGTCGGGCTCAAATGTAGTGATATCTTTTTTACAGAAGGCAATATTTGCTAGGATAGTGCGCAAATTTAAAAGTACTTCTACAAAGCCCATAAAAGCTAAACTTCGATAATGTTTAACAAGCTTTCCACCCGCTTTTTGCATGAGGTCGCCGCCCCAGCATTGAATTTGAGCAGCATGGTCAAGTTTATAAATGGCATTGATCAAATTGGATCCGTGTAAGTCGCCGCTAGCTTCGCCAGCAATGATGTAATATTTCATTTATAAAAACCATTTTGCTGCAATAGCGGCTATTGCATAAATACATGTGGTAAAAAATATGCCTTTCGCTGTCTTGTCAATTTGTTTTTGGAAAAAGAAAGTTAATGCAGCAGCATTTAATAAAAGCGACACACTTATCATGGCGGATAAAATAGATTTTTGACTAGCCAATAAATCTAAAAAAGTTTGTACAGGTACCATACTAAATTTCCATTGATAGAATCCAACAAAGCCCAAAAAGGGAAGTGCTAAACCAATCAATACACCAACCATGTAGTTATCTTTCTCTAATTGCATCTGCTTACCATTTCCATTTTTTACTTAATTGCGTTTTTAAAGAATGGTTGGTCAGGTCAAACTGAACCGGAACCACGCTTACATAGTTATTTTTTAGTGCCCAAACATCGGTGTCTTTAGATTTATCAAAGTTCACGAATTCGCCTGTAAGCCAATAATATTTTTTACCATGTGGGTCAGTGCGCTCTACAAATTTTTCATCATATTTTGCGTAAGACTGTTTGCACATTTTAATGCCCTTGATCATCTTTGTCTCTACTTTAGGAATATTTACATTCAAACATAGATGCTTATCTAATTTTTTATCTCCTATAACGTGTTCCACAATGATACGAGCATAATGAGCGGCTGCAGAAAAGTCTGCCTCAATGCTTAGGTCCAATAAACTAAAGCCAATACTAGGGATGCTTTCGATTGAGGCTTCCAATGCAGCCGACATAGTACCAGAATAAATGACATTAATAGAATGATTTGCACCGTGGTTGATACCACTTAAGCAGATAGTCGGTTTACGGTGCAAGACTTTATCTACAGCCAATTTAACACAGTCAACTGGGGTGCCACTACAAGAATAGGCATCAACATTTGGGTCGTCATGCCAATGCACTTTAGTTAATCTAAGGTGCTGACCAAGAGTTATCGCATGGCCCATCCCACTTTGAGGTTTATCTGGAGCAACTACCACTATTTTACCCAAGCCTTTTACAGCTTTAACTAATGCATGTATTCCCGGTGCGGTGATACTGTCGTCATTCGTGATCAAAATCACGGGTAGGTCCTTTTTTATTTTAGCCATACTGCAAGTTACCAAGAAGGCATAATCCTTTCAAAAAAAAGAAATTGCTAAAATAATTTGGAAAAACTAAAATAATTAGTAAATTGCACTAAAATAATTAGTTATGTCATACGCAGGAAAGAATTTAAAATTCATCAGAAAGCAACGTGATTGGACTCAAGAGGAGTTAGCCAACCAACTT
>JACCDN010519620.1_pt1 | contig 26146 bp, 25 predicted proteins | sample 7441691 | NCBI WGS metagenome assembly JACCDN01 (sample SAMN15323439, study PRJNA562643) | freshwater metagenome | isolation source: river surface water | place: USA:Blue River Watershed | collected 2017-08-16 | reverse complement strand
TTGTCAAGAAATGGAAGAAAAAGTACTAAAAGATGAAGAAGTTCAAAATCACTTTAAAAATTTTACGCTAATAAAATTTGATATTACAAAAAATGAGCCAAAACAACTTCAAGTTTTAGACTCTTATGGCTTATATGGCCCACCTGCTATAATTATTTTAACTAGACAGCATACAGTAGCTAGCAAATTATTTGGGTTTATAGAAAAAGATACTCTACTTAAAAATTTAGATGAGCATAAAGATTAAACCTTATTAAGTAGATCTCTAAGTACATACGGCAAAATGCCTCCATGCTTAAAGTAAGCTACTTCAATTGGAGTATCAATACGGCATAAAACATTAACTTGTTTCTTTTCACCATTGGGGTATGTTATAACAAGAATTAAATCTTGTTGAGGTTTTATGTCATTATTTATACCAATTATATCGTAGGTTTCAATTCCAGATAAGTTTAAGCTTTCTGCAGAATCGTTATTTTTAAATTGTAGAGGTAATACCCCCATTCCTAACAAATTGGAGCGATGAATACGTTCAAAACTTTTAGCGACAACCGCTTTAACCCCTAATAGCTGAGTTCCTTTTGCAGCCCAATCTCGCGAGCTTCCAGTACCATATTCCTCTCCAGCAAGAATTATAGTGGGAGTACCAGATGCTATATATTTCATTGCTGCTGTAAATATATCAGTTTGTATTCCATTGTATAAAGTAAAGCCACCTTCAATTCTTGAGCCATCTTTTTCAATTGGTAGCATAAGGTTTTTAATACGAACATTAGCAAATGTACCACGCATCATTACTTCATGATTTCCTCGGCGTGAACCGTAAGAGTTAAAATCATGAGTAGCAACGCCCTTAGATAATAAATATTCTCCAGCAGGTGTTGTAGCTTTAAATGATCCAGCAGGAGAAATATGATCAGTAGTTACTGAATCACCAACAATTAATAAAGTTTTTGCATTTCTTATTTCTTTAATATCACCATGTTCCATAGAGAAATTTTTGAAAAAGGGGGGTTCTGCTATATATGTAGAATCTGGCCAATTATAAACAGTTCCTGTAGCTGTTTTTATATTATTCCATAAATCTAAACCTGTGGTGAGGTCGCTATATAACTGCCTAAAAGTATTAGGATTCTGTGCTAGTTGAATTAAATCCATAATTTCATGTGAAGATGGCCAAATATCTTTTAAGTAAACCTCTTTCCCATCATCATCTAAACCTAGAGCTTCTGTTTCTAAATCAATATTCATTCTACCAGCAATAGCAAAAGCTACTACTAATGGAGGAGAAGCTAAATAATTCGCTTTAATATTTGGATTAATTCTAGCTTCAAAATTTCTGTTACCAGATAATACAGCACAGGCGATAATATCGTTAATAGATATTGTTTCTATAAATTCTGGTTTTAAGTCTCCTGAATTACCAATACAAGTAGTGCAACCATACCCTACTAAATTAAAGCCAAGTTTATCTAAATATGCTTGCAATCCAGTTTTTTCTAAATATTCGGTAACTACACGTGAACCTGGGGCTAATGAAGTTTTAACTTTAGGGTTGATTTTCAATCCCTTTTCTACAGCTTTTTTTGCTAATAAGCCAGCGGCTAACAATACATATGGATTTGATGTATTAGTGCAAGAGGTAATTGCAGCTATCAAAACATCTCCGTGACCTATATCTATATTATTTAATTTTGTAGGAAAACGATTAAATAAATCTGAATGCTTTTTATTAAAACCACCATCAATAATTGATTTAGAAAATAAATTATTAAAATCATTTTTCATTTGTTTTAATTCAATTTTATCTTGTGGTCTTTTTGGACCAGCTAAGGATGCTTCTATTGTCGCCAGATCAAGAACAATATTTTGTGAATATTCGATGTCGCCTGCATGAGGCATTCCAAATAATTCTTGTTCTTTAAAATATTTTTCAAATAGTTCAATTTCTTCTTCAGTTTTACCCGTTACTTTTAAATAGTGAACAGTAGCTTCATCAGGTGGAAAAAATCCCATGGTAGCACCATATTCCGGTGACATATTGCTAATAGTAGCTCTATCAGTAACAGATAAGCTTTTAGCTCCTTCGCCAAAGAATTCTACAAATTTACCAACAACTTTAGCTTTGCGTAATAGTTGGGTAATAGTAAGGACTAAATCGGTAGCAGTTATACCTTCCTTTAATTTACCTTTTAATTCAACTCCCACAACATCAGGAGTTAATAAATAAATAGGTTGACCAAGCATTGCTGCTTCTGCTTCTATCCCGCCAACTCCCCAAGCTACTACTGCGGTACCATTAATCATGGTTGTGTGTGAATCAGTCCCTACTAATGAATCAGGAAAAATTACGTTTTCTTTTTTTTGCACACCGCGGAAGAAGTGTTCTAAATTTACTTGATGGCAAATGCCTATTCCTGGTGGGACAACGCCAAAAGTATCAAAAGCTTGCATTCCCCATTTCATAAATTGATAGCGTTCATTATTTCGCTCATATTCTTTTTCCATATTTAAGTGTAGGGCATCTTCAGAACCGTAATAATCTACTTGTATTGAATGATCAACAACTAAATCTACTGATACTAAGGGTTCAATAATTTTTGGGTCTTTATTGAATTTATGAGCAACATTTCTCATTGCTGCTAGATCACATAATAAGGGTATTCCTGTAAAATCTTGTAATAGAACTCTAGCAACAACAAAAGGTATTTCCTCAGTTCTTTTGGTGTTTGCTTGCCATGTCGCTAGTTGTTTTACATGTTCTTCTGTGATTTTTACATTATCGTAATTACGTAAAACAGATTCTAAAATAATTTTAATTGAAACTGGGAGTTTTTTTAGATTAAATCCTATCTTAGCAAGTTTAGGTAATGAATAAAAAGTATATTCTTTGCCATTTTTTGTATTTAAAGTTGATTTTGTTTCAAATAAATTGTGCATTTTAAATTCCTATTTTGAGTGTGCAAAGTTTGTTAAATACACTTAACTAATAAAAAAATTTAAGTATGTTTCTAATTAAAATAATCGTGATTTTATCATATTATAATAGGTATTGCTTAAGAAAATCCTTTATTATCATAGCTATTTGCTAGTCAAAAAAATTGTTTAACAATTAACCAAGGTTAATGATAAAATTCTATTGTTATAAAACATATGGCAGATGGTGATTAGTGAATGCAATATAAAATTTTAATTGTTGGTTTAGCCTGGGTGGGGGATGCCGTAATGAGCCAAACTCTATTTAAGGAATTAAATCAGCAATATAATGGTCAATTAATAATTGATGTTTTAGCTAATGAATGGACTGGTAATATTCTCTCACGTATGAAAGAAGTTAATAATGTAATTATTCATCCATTTAAGCATGGTAAATTCCAAATGATTGAACGGATTAAAATTTCTCTTAAATTGCGACATAATAATTATAATCAAGCATTTATTTTACCGTTTACTTGGAAATCTGCTATTATTCCTTACTTTGCTAAAATAAAAAAAAGAACTGGTTTTATTGGCGAATTAAGATATGGTTTAATTAATGACATATATAAATTAGATAAAACTAAATTACCCAAAATGATTGACCAATTTTGTGCTTTAGCAAATAAGGGGAAAAAGCCTGCGAAAATTTTATTGCCAGAATTAAGGGTTGACAAAAATAATCAGCTTGAGTTAATTAAAAAATTTAATTTTAATAATGATAAGTTGATAGCATTATGTCCAGCGGCTGAGTATGGGCCTGCTAAAAGATGGCCGGTAGAGAACTATGCATTGGTTGCTAACATGCTCATAGATAACGGCTATAAAATAATTATATTAGGTTCTGTGAAAGATAAACTAATTAGTAGTGAAATAAAGGCTTTAATAAAAAAACAAGAAAAAGTAGTTGATACATGCGGTAAAACAACTTTAATGGATACTGTGGATATTTTAGCGCTAGCTCAATATGTTATTACAAATGATTCAGGCTTAATGCATATTGCAGCAGCGGTTGGGAGTAATGTAATTGCAATTTATGGTTCATCCTCCCCAAAATATACACCGCCTTTATCACAGAAAGCACAAATAATAAGGGTTCCGCTTGATTGTTCTCCATGCTTACAACGAACATGCAGATTTGGGCATTATAATTGTTTAAAATTTATTACACCAGAAGTAGTTTTTAGTAAAATATCCTTAGAGGAAAATAAATAGTGTTAAGAAAGTTTATTAAAGCCATGATCCCTAGTAAGGGGGATATATTTTTTACTTTATTTGAGGATCTAGCAGTAGTTTCTCATGAATCAGCAAAAATATTTGTTGATATTCTAAATTCCCAAGATATGGAAGTAGCAAATAAATTAATAGCAAGTTCTCGAGAGTTTAAGCAGAAAGCTAATGCTATTAATAAAAATGTTTTGCAGCAAGTAAATAGTATGCTAATTACACCAATTGATCGAGGTGATATTCAAGAGTTATCTGGTTTTTTAACCAAACTTACCAAGAGGATTGTCAAACTTAGTACTAAATTGCAAATTTATAATATAGATGCAAATACAGATGATTGTTTAATTAAAAATGCAAATACATTATTAATAATAACAAAAGTTTTGTTAGATAGCATTCAAGGTTTAAAGTTAGGAGATAATGAAAAAATTAATGCAGCCGACGATAAAATTAATGAGTTAGAAGAAAATGGGATTGAAGATTTTCGCCATGCTATTAACGAAATGTATTCAGGTAAATTTGATACTTTAACAATTTTAAAGTTAAAGGAAATTTATAAGAGTATTGATTCAGTAATTGAATTGAGTGTAAATGCAGCTGATTTAATTATGCAGATTTCATTGAAGAGTATATAAAATAATATTTAGCGGAAAATTTAATTTATGGATATTCCTCCAATTGCGTTAGTAATAATTTTTATTGCACTTATTTTTGAATTTATAAACGGATTTCATGATACTGCGATGGCAGTAGCAACTTCAGTTTCTACAAAATCATTAGAACCATTTCAAGCTATTAGTATAGCTGCAATTTTTAATTTGCTCGGAGCATTAAGTGGTACAGTTGTTGCAGTTACAATTGCTAAAGGGTTTGCTGATCCTGTTTTAGCAAATCACCAAGTGATTCTTAGTGCATTATTAGCGGCAATTACATGGAATTTACTTACTTGGTATTTAGGGTTACCTTCAAGTTCATCACATGCATTAATTGGTGGGTTAGTTGGTGGAATAATTTTTAATTCTGGATTTGGGGTAATATATTATTCTGCGATATTAAAAAAAGTAGTAATTCCTATGGTATTTTTACCTATATTAGGGTTTATTATTGCAGCTATTATGGCAGTCAATATCCATAAATTATTAATTAATAATAAATCCCCGCGAAAAACTAATAATTTTATAAGAGAACTTCAAGTTATGTCGACAGCTTTTTTAGCTTTTAGCCATGGTTCTAATGATGCACAAAAAACTATGGGAATAATAACATTGACACTATTTCAATGTCAAGCCATAGGTAGCTGTGTAGTTCCTAAATGGGTGATATTTGTTTGTGCAGTTTGTATGGCATTAGGGACTTTATCCGGCGGTTTAAAAATTATTAAAACTTTAAGTGCTCGAGTTGTAAAATTAAAACCAGCTAGTGGCTTTGCAGCTGAACTAAGTTCAGCGGGATTATTATTTATTGGTTCACGTTTAGGAATGCCTTTAAGTACAACTCATGTTGTATCTGGTTCGGTTATGGGTGCGGGTAGTTACGGAACGGATTTAATTAACTGGACTATAGTTAAGAATATGGTAGTTGCTTGGGTTTTGACATTTCCTTTTAGTGCATTTTTAGCAGGACTATTTTTGCATATTATAAAATTATTTTAGATGAAGAGTATAATGTTATTAGAGAAATTATTTAAGGCATACTTAATCTATAATAGGTAGAACTTTTCTAACATGTTTAATATATTTTAAATCAATATCTGTAGAAATTATACCTTGAGTATCTGTTGTTTTAATTGCTTTAACCATGCCCCATCTGTTATACGAGATGTATTATCTCACAATTACGCATCACGCAAATTTTTAGCAACAACAGTGACGAATTTGTTACTTGCTAAATATAAATAAGTATCTTAAAATGAGGAGTGCTAAAATTATATAAATATTTTTTGCGGATAGAGCTTTAAAAAATCTTAATTTATATTTTCGAGAAAAGATATGCCAGACATCAAAAAAGCCAGTTTGAAGTCACTTTTGAAGAAAAGCAATTCATTATGTTAGTTTCAGTATTCATAAAAGAAATATTCAATTCTGATTTTATTAGAAATTTTGAATTTTCACCTATTGGTAACTCTGATATACTTTCTTATTTCAAAAATAATAGAATGAGGATTTTAAATAATGATGTTATATAATATCATAAAATATCAAGTATTATGTAAAGATAAAAAACTTGATACTAGCTTATTTGATAAAACTTTTGATTTGCTCTTACTTAATGATATTTTAAAAAATGAAAATTTTTTGAAAAATATTAATAAAGAATTAGAATCAAAAGTAAATTTATATAATATTTCACATGTATAAGTTATTTAAAATTGAAAGGATAAAAAAATGAGCATATTAATAGGCGATCGTCAACTTAGTCCATATCGTATCAAAAAAATGATAGATACAAATGATAAGTTCGAAGCTACTAAACTTCGAGGATGGCATGGATTTTGGAAAAATATACTACATGTTAATTGGTTTGGAACTAAAGAGAGAGAACAAAAATTAGAAAAGTTCTGGAGTGACTTACATAGTGATATTCTTAATAATACTCAAACTCCAAAAAATAATATTGACAGATTAATAATTTTTAATAAAATACGCTTACTTGCCAATGATAATAATTTAATTTTTAGTGTTTTTATTATAAAAAATAATGCAAATAATCATAATATTGTATTTAAAATTAATGGTATTACTATCTTAAAGAAGACAACCCAAAATGCAGCCATAGATGTTGAAAAATATATTATTGAAAATTCAATAATAGACCACGGTGGTAAAATTAAGAATAACCTTTCAACAGAATTTTTACAGAAAGTTTTACATTCATACAATAAAAATAATATGCTAACAGCTCTAATGCTCAATTTTAATTTTTCTATAACTCAAGAACAAGAAACCGAATTAGAAAATCTATGGAGTGAATTACATAATTCTTCAACTTCAAAAAATACTATCGATGCCTTAATAACTTTTAATAAAATACGTATGATTACTAATAGTGCTAATAACCAATCTCCTAATAATCAAATTTTTAATGTTAGCTGTACAAACGATAGACATAATGTTGAATTTAAAATTGGTGGTTTTGTTATTTTAAAAAAACCTGTCACAGACATTGAAGCCTATGTTATTAAAAGTTCAACAAACCCTTATGGGCAAATTAAGAATGATCTTACATTTGAAGCTGTGCAGCAAGCCTTATATGAATATATTAGAAAACCTTTAGTAGATATAATAAATGAATTAAATGCATCAGCAGATAAACACTTAACCAAGGCTCAGAAAACTCAAAAAGAATTTAAAGATATGTACAATAATACACCAATAATTAAAGAATTAGCATTATTTAAAGTTGACTATCCTAGGGTATATAACTTCTATAATGAAAGTCAAAAATTTACTATGAATTCAGCCATTGATAAAATTCTTGGCAAAAATATAGAAAAAAATAGTGACAATATAAGTGATTATATACGTTTTGCTGCTTTAAAGAAATTAAATATTAATGATGCGCATGCTGCATTTGAGCAATGCTTAACTGATGAAGAAAGATGCTTATTATTATCAGCAACACAATCACTAGGAGTTATTATAAATTCAAAATTTTTTTCGATTCTTCATGAGGCTGGTTTGGAGGGTGGTGGTAATAAAAAAACTGAAGAAGATAGAAAGACTGAAATAACAGCTGATGGTTTTATTTGGACTATATCTAATAATTATTCTTTAATAAATAAGAATAACGATAATAAACAAATTTTAGGCAAATATAAAATTACTGTAGAAGTAGAAGTTACTAAGAAAAACAATATAACTGAAAAAACTATTAAAAAAATTTCGTATTTTAATGAATTTTAGATTAATTCCGGTTAATGCAAAATTTTTATTATTAATTACTGGGTTTCACAAAATGTTTGTTAAAGGCTAGCGATAACAAAAGTTTTACTTGATTTTTATAGCTAATATGTTGTATAATGTATAGGTAAATATAGATATTTTGATAATTTAGGAGTTTTTATGAGATTTAATCAGTATAACGCTTATGATATGGTAGTGCCTTCAGCGGATGAACGTTTAAAAGTTTTAAGAAATACATATTTATTATTAGCTTTATCTCTTATTCCCACAGCAATTGGTGCTATATTTGGTATTAATATGTCTTTTATGTTTCTTGCTAAAAGCCCAATCATGGGGAGTCTATTATTAATTGCCGGTATGTACTTCATGATGTTTATGGTACAGAAAAATAAGGAGAGTTTTGCGGGTATTGTTTGGTTGATGGCATTTACATTTTTAATGGGCTTATTATTAGGACCATTATTGCAGTATGCATTAAGAGTGCCAAACGGTGCAAGTTTAATTTTATTAGCTGCATTACTTACTTCTGCTGTGTTTTTTGTTATGAGCGTAATAGCTTATACAGTAAAAAAAGAGATGACTTTTTTAACTAATTTCTTAACAGTAGGTGCAGTTGTTTTAATGATTGCCGTAATTGCTAATATTTTCTTAAGAATGCCAGCATTTTATTTAATGATTTGTGGAGCATTTGTAATATTTTCTTCATTGATGATTTTATGGCAAGTAAATCAAGTGGTTCGTGGTGGTGAGACAAATTATATTTCAGCAACGCTAACTTTATATGTAAGTATTTATAATTTATTTACAAGTTTATTGCAAATAATATTAGCTTTTTCAGGAAATGATAGGCGTTAATATTTACGATTGTTTATGTGGTAGCTACCTTTATTGGTAGCTATTTTTTTATAAAATTATATTATCTAATGGTGTGTTTTTGTGCAGTATATACAATATCCTAACAGTCCTTTTAAATTAAGCAGTTCATTTGCTCCAGCAGGTGATCAACCTCTAGCTATTAAGGGATTAGTAGAAGGCTTAAATGATGGGCTAATGTATCAAACTTTGTTAGGAGTAACAGGTAGTGGGAAAACATTTACTATGGCAAATATTATTGCAAAAACTGGTCGGCCAGCAATTATTATGGCTCATAATAAAACTTTAGCTGCGCAGTTGTATGCAGAATTTAGAGATTTTTTTCCAGAAAATGCAGTTGAGTACTTTGTGTCATATTATGATTACTATCAGCCAGAAGCTTATGTGCCACATAAAGATTTATTTATTGAAAAAGATTCAAGCATTAATGAGCATATAGAGCAAATGCGTTTAGCTGCTACAAAATCAATATTAGAACGTAATGATGTAATAATTGTAGCTACGGTATCAGCTATTTATGGCATTGGCGAAGCAAAAAGCTATCAAAAGATGGTCTTACATTTAAAAGAACATGTTAGATTAACTCATAAAGAAATTATTACTCAGCTAGTTAATATGCAATATCAAAGAGCTGAAGTAGAGTTTAAACGCGGTACTTTTAGAGTTAGAGGAGAAATAATTGATATTTTTCCGGCTGAACATTTTGAAAAAGCTATTAGAATTAGTATATTTGATGATGAAATTGAATCAATATTTCTTTTTGACCCATTAACTGGAAAACAAAAACAAAGGTTATCCATTTTTACAGTATTCCCATCTTCTCATTATGTAACGCCTAAAGAAACCATAATATCTGCTTATGAAAAAATTAAAATTGAACTAGAGGAATGTGCAAAAAACTTTCTGGCTCAAGGCAAAACTATTGAGGCATACAGAATAAAGCAAAGAACTGAATTTGACCTAGAAATGCTAATGGAAATTGGTTTTTGTAAAGGAATAGAAAACTACTCAAGGCATTTAACAAATAGAAATGCAGGCGAACCACCACCAACATTAATAGATTATTTACCTAATAATAGTATAATGTTTATTGATGAATCACATGTCACTATATCACAAATAGGTGGAATGTATAATGGGGATAGAGCAAGGAAACAAAATTTAGTTGATTATGGGTTCAGATTGCCTTCAGCAATAGATAATAGACCGTTGCAGTTTAAAGAGTTTGAATTAAGAATGCCACAAACAATTTTTGTGTCAGCAACTCCTGGAGAATATGAAAAAGAACATCAAGATAATTTAGTTGAGCAAGTAGTTAGACCAACAGGTTTAATTGATCCAATTATTGAGATTAGATCAGCTATTAGTCAAGTAGATGATTTAATACATGAAATAAGAATTTGTAAAGAAAGACAGGAACGAGTGTTAATTACTACATTAACTAAGAAAATGTCTGAAAAATTAGCTGAATATTATGCTGAAAATGGAATTAAGATAAGGTATTTACATGCTGATATTGATACGGTTGAACGTGTAGAAATTATTCGGGATTTACGATTAGGTATTTTTGATGTGTTAGTAGGGGTTAATTTACTAAGAGAGGGTTTAGATATGCCAGAAGTTAGTTTAGTAGCTGTTTTTGATGCAGATAAAGAAGGTTTTTTGCGTTCAGAAAAGTCATTAATCCAAACTATTGGTAGAGCAGCAAGAAACATTAATGGTAAGGCAATATTTTATGCAGAAAAAATAACTAATTCAATGCAAAAAGCAATTGAAGAAACTAATCGGCGTCGTGATAAACAAATACATTTTAATAAAGTCAATAACATTATTCCCGTATCAATTATTAAACCAATAAATGATATAATTGATGGTGTATATAAAGAGGAAAAAGAAAAGCATTTTGAAGTTTCATTGCCAAAAAATTTATCAGATAAAGAGTTAACTAAATTAATTAAGCAGACTGAAAAACAAATGAAATTACATGTTATTAATCTTGAATTTGAAAAAGCGGCAATTTGTCGAGATGAATTAAAAGTATTAAAAGATTTATTATTTAAAGGAATTGAAGCATATGGCTAGTTTTATTATTGGTGTAGCTGGTGGTTCTGGTTCGGGTAAGTCTACGGTTACTGAGCATATTATTAATGCAATTGGAAATACTAAAGTAGCTGTAATTATGCAAGATTCTTACTATAAAGATTTATCACATTTGCCTTTAGAGGAAAGGCAGAAGGTTAACTTTGATCATCCGGATGCATTTGATTGGGAATTATTAAGTAAACATATTGAAGATTTATATCATGGATTATCAATTGAAATGCCTACTTACGATTTTACACAATATGTTAGAACCGCAACTAAAATAAGTGTTAATCCTGCACAAGTAGTTATATTTGAGGGAATTTTTTCTTTATTAGATGATAAGGTATGTAAAAAGATGGCGTTAAAACTTTTTGTAGATACAGCATCAGATATAAGATTTATTCGTAGATTAAAACGTGATATATCAGATAGAGGTAGAACTACGGAAAGTGTTGTTAAGCAATATTTAGAATATGTGCGACCAATGCACAAGAAATTTATTGAACCAACAAAGCGTTCTTCGCATATTATTATTCCTCATGGAGCTAACAAAGCAGCATTGGAAATGATTGTAGCAAGAATTAGAGCAGCAATTAATAATGAAGAGCTAGTGGGTAGTAATTATATTCAATTAAATGAAAATTTATTTTTTGATGAAGAGTAAGTTATGAATCCTTTTATTATTGGAGTAGGTGGTGGTTCTGGTTCTGGAAAATCCACAGTTACAGACCAAATTGTAAAGGCGGTAGGTATAGATAAAGTTTCAGTATTTTATCAAGATAATTATTACTTAGATCGTTCTCATTTATCAATGGATGAGCGTAATAAGATTAATTTTGACCATCCTAATGCTTTTGATTGGCTTTTAATGAAAACCCATTTAAATGATTTATATCATGGGTTACCTATTGAAATGCCTATTTATGATTTTACTACGCATACTCGCAGAAGCGAAACTGTGTTAGTAGTTCCTGCACCAGTTATTATAGTTGAAGGAATTTTCGCTCTTTTTGATGATGAAATGTGTAAAAGGATGGCGTTAAGAATTTTTGTAGATACAGCATCAGATATTAGATTAATAAGAAGATTAAAAAGGGATATTTTTGAACGTGCTAGAACTATAGATAGTGTTTTAGAGCAATATAGTCAATTTGTTCGGCCTATGTATAAAAAATTTGTAGAACCTACTAAAAGGCGGGCGCATATAATAATACCTCATGGATCAAATAAAGCAGCTCTAGAGATGATAATTTCAAGGATTTTGTCTGTGTTAAATGGACAAAGAATAATAGTAGAGAATGAATTAATATTTGATGAACCTGATGAATCACATGAATAAATATAAAGGAAATAAAGTAATGAAAAAAATAAGTTTATTGATAGTAAGCTTAATGACTGTAAATATGGTATTTGCTGAAGTGAGCAACGATAAAAAAGGTGTGAAATCAGAATTAATTGGTGGTTTTTCTGCACCTATTTTTTTTACTCATTATGACCAAAATTTAATTGATAGTATTTGTGCTAATAAAAATAATCCTAAACGGATAGATGTATCTTATCCATCACATTTAAAGATATTAGCATTCAAAATTATTAAAGGAATAAATAAAAAGTGCGATGTACCTATTAAAGCATCTGAATTAAACTTGCACGATACAGATACTGTTAAATATAGGCATGATGCAGTAGTTATTAGTATAATATTCAATAATAAATAGACACCTTTTATAAATTACAAAAGGTGTCTAAACAGCTATTAGTTATACCACTTTTTTAGAAGTTGTATTTTAAACCAACTAAAACTGCATTAGTAAATCCTAAAGCGTTTACACTACCATAGTAACCATAGTCAGTGAGGTTTATAGAAAATTGTTTAGTAAAATTAAATTGTACCCCAGCACCCCACATACCAGCCCAAGCTGTGTTTTGAGCGTTAGTGAGGCTATAGCTATTACCTGGAGTCCAACTAGGAAAAGTAGCAACACCAGGAGATCCCATAGCACCACCTAATTGTAGGAATAAAGCAAAATAATCACCTAAAGGTAGAGTTCCTTTAACTGATAAATCAGTCCATAGAACATTTTGATTAATAGCACCACCAGATTGAGACATGTTAAGAAAACCAACTTCAAGAGCTAAGAATTCGTTGAAATTGTATCCGCCGTCTAGACGAAGTGCTAAGTCAGGAGCTGACATATCATTCCAGCCTGCACCAGCACCCATACCAACATACATATTGCTGTTACCTAAACTTATGCCGCAGTCGGCAAAAGCTGCATAGCCAGATACAGCTAATAATAAAGCTAAAGTTTTTTTCATATTAACCTCTTTCAAAGAAAAATTAACTGTAGCATTTTCTATGCTACGCGGAAACCATTTTAACATTAGTTTAAAAAAAATGGTACAATTTTTTTATGTTTTATAAAAAAAAATTTAGTCTTAGAAATAAACTCTAGCAAATCAATACGTTACTGAAATAAAAAAATAATCTAATAAGACAATTTATATAAGAAATAACCGAAATTAATATGTTTAAAATGAAAAATCTAATATTTCATACTCTCTTATACCGCTAGGAGCCTTTACTTCAACAATACTCCCAATTTCTTTACCGATTAAACTTTTAGCAACGGGGGAATTTACGGATATTTTTGAAAGTTTTATATCAGCTTCATCATCACCAACGATTTGGTAGCATACTTCTTCATCAGATTCTAAATCTAGCAAAATTACTTTAGCTCCAAATATTACTTTGCCATTGTTTTCAATAGTTGTGGGATCAATTATTTCTGCTCTAGATAATTTTTGTTCAATTTCACTTATGCGCATTTCCGTAAATGCTTGAGCTTCTCTGGCTGCATCATATTCTGCATTCTCAGATATATCGCCATGGCTTCTAGCTTCTGAGATGGCTTTAATAATTTTAGGTCTTTCAATTGATTTTAGGCGATTTAATTCAGTTTCAAGTTGTTTAGCACCATTTACAGTCATTGGATATCTTTGCATGATTAGACTACCATTAATTAAGTTTTATAAAATTTAAGAATAAAAAAACCGAAAGTGAAAACTTTCGGCTTTAGGTTCACTAATAATTTAGCTACCAAATTTTGCAGCTTCCATACTAGATTGTTTTTTGTGCTTATGGTGTTTCTTCATTGATGAAGAGCAATGTCCTTTATGTTTTACAACAACCATTTTTGAATCATCAGAAGAACAACAACCAGCAATTATAGCTGAAGTAGCAAATAAAGCTAAAACTAATTTTTTCATGTTAATTCCCATAAAAAAGATTATTAACTAACAAATTAAATTATTGTGCCATTGAAGAAGAAGAAGCAGCATGTTTGCTAGCAGCTTTATGATGCTTAGCGTGATGCTTTTTCTTATTGTGCTTTACAGCAGAAGTAGCTGGTTTCATTGCCACAGGAGCAGAAGAAACTTCGTCAGCATATGCAGAAATGGCAAATGCACCAGCAAGAAAAAGAGCTAGAAAATTTTTCATATTTATTCCTTAAAAATAAAACAATTTATATAAGTTAACAAACAAGTATTGACCCATTTTGTTCGTCTATAATGAATAATAGCCGTTTTGCCGTGATTGTAGCATATACAATAATATTTTGCAATATATATTATAAAAATTTATGTTAAATATGGTAAACTGGCTACTGCAAATTAAAAAAATGATTTTTTAATTTAATTAAAAGTTATTCTTTTTGATAATTTTAATATTATTTATTTTCAATGATTTAAGGAGTTAATTTAAATGAATTCATGTTGTGAGTGTGGGTGCAGTTATTGTAATGGTTATTTTTATCCTCAAGTTCTTGTAGGTCAAGAGGCTCCAGATTTTACTGCTGCAGCGGTATTAGGAAATGGTGAAATAAATGATGAGTATAATTTTAAAAAAGCTATCCATGGAAAATATGCAGTAGTTTTTTTCTACCCTCTAGACTTTACTTTTGTTTGTCCATCAGAATTAATTGCCTTTGATCATCGTTTATCAGAGTTTAAAAATCGTCATGTTGAAGTTATTGGAGTATCTATAGATTCACATTTTACACACAGTGCGTGGAGAAACACTCCTATTGAAAAAGGTGGAATTGGTCAAGTAGGTTATACATTAGTGGCGGATATAAAACATGAAATCTGTCAAAGTTTTGGGGTTGAAGCTAAGGGCGGAGTTGCTTATAGAGGTTCGTTTCTAATTGATAAAAAAGGAATTGTTAGACATATGGTAGTTAATGATTTACCGCTTGGGCGAAATGTAGATGAAATGTTAAGAATGGTTGATGCGTTACAATTTACGGAAGAGCACGGAGAAGTTTGTCCTGCTGGCTGGAATAAAGGTAAAGCTGGTATGAAAGCTGATTCAAAGGGTGTTGCTGATTATCTTGCTCAGCATTCTAGTGAACTTTAATAGTAAATTTATTTAACTCTTCTACATAATATATTATGTAGAAGAGTTATCAATAATTTTAAAATCAAAATATAAGTTAGCTAAATTTATGTTTAAAATTTTAACTAATATTTTACTTCCTTTAGGTTTAGTGACGATTAAACCTTGCGTGTCAATTTCTAAAGGAATATTTTCTAATTGAATTTTGGATTTGTAAATAAAAGTTGCTTCAATAGAACTTATTTTTTCTTGTAATAAATAATATAAAGCCCAATATTTTTCCATTTTATTTTGAAAATCAATATATTTTGCATATTTAGAATCAAAATTATCTACTACTTCTAATAAAATTTCATTTGTTGCTTTATAAAAATTTTTATTATTAGTTATTAAACTAATAATTTGTTTTTGGTTAATATAATCAGATGCACGTCTTAAGGGAGATGTAGCCCATGTGTAATAATCTACATTAAGTCCGGTATGTGAATTAGGAGTTAATGTCATTTTAACAGGGTAATTTGGTTGTTTTACCCGATAAATTCCTGGAATAAAAGCATTTGTCAACATGCGCCCCCATGTACAATTGGCCAAAATCATTAATTCGCTTACTAATTTATCAATAGGATTGCCTCTTAATCTAGGCTTTATAATAACTCTACCATCTATAAATGAAAAGTTATAATCTAAAATTAAATTATTAACTGAGGGTTTACCACGCTTTTTTTCAAGATAGTCTGCAAATTTATATAATATTTTTAGTTCTTTTTCAAATTGGTAATTAGAGTTTTTTTCTAAATTATCTGTATTAAATAATAACTCTAACTCTTCAATACGTAAGTTGGCCATAATTTTAACAATTTCTATTGTTGAATTATAACTAATAATATTAAATTCTTTATCTAAGGTAAAATAAATACTAACTACTGGACAATTTAAAGTAGCGCATAAACTATATCTCTTAATAATATCCTGAGGTAGCATAGTAATTTTATCCCCTGGATAATAAATAGTTGAAATATTTTCCGCAACTGCGTGAGCTAGATTTTCTTCTAAAGCAGGAGCTGCTATATGAATGCCAATAATATAACCTGAATCGATTATTTGAACTGAAAAAGCATCATCAATTTCAGTGGTTGTAGAATCATCTATTGAAAAAACATTTATTGTGGGATTAATTAATATTGAATCTAAAATAGAATTATTTGATGTAATAGTTGTTGGTAAAGCTAATCCTTTAGGAAAGTTTTCTAACATAAATGAATCAATAAAAAATTTTTCTAAATCTTTAATTAAACCTACTTTATAACAAAGTTCGATTTGCGATAAACCTAATTCTTTAGAAGTATGTAATAATACTTTATATTCAGTAGAGTGTTTGTCTGGTTTATTTAATAATTTAACTATATTAGTTGTAAATGCTGGTTTTATATTATTAATTAAATCTTGATAAAATTTATCAAATTTTTCTTGTTCAAGCCGTTGATTATTTATAATTTCTAAGCGTTTATTCTTTTCATCTAAAGAGCATTTGCTAAAATAGCCATTTTGAAAATTATTGAAGTAAACCCAATAATAAGCTAATTTAAATAATAATGCTGTTTTTTCAATTTCGCTATATTTTTCTCCAAAATATAAATTAGATAATTCATCAAGAGAGTATTTTTTTTCATCAATTAATTCAGAAAGTAATTTAATATCTATTATTTTAATTAAATCAGATACCTGAATTGAGAATTTATTAATATCATTGGCAATTATTGGATAGATTTTATGCTCTAATTTAACTTTTCTTTTTTCATAATGGGGAAAGGTTTTTACAATATAATGATTTTTATGATTTTCTAAAATTTCTGCAATTTTATATTCTAGTCCATCACTAATAATAATATAATTCATTTTTTAAAAATTTATATAAAATGCTATTGTTGAAAATAAGATTATAGAAATAAGAAATATAAAAAATCTATTTTGTCGACGATAGCTGTTTAATAATTTAAGATAATTTGCATTTTGTTCTTTATATTCTGTAGCGTTAATTAAACTATTAGCAAATGTTTTTGGTAAAGTAGGTAATACATAAGACCAATACGGTAGTTCATTTTTTATATTATGTAATAAGCCACGCCAGCCCATCTGTTGTTTCATCCATTTTTCTAAAATTGGTTTTGCAGTTACCCATAAATCAAGGTCAGGATTCAACATACGTCCTATACTTTCAATATTAACTATAGTTTTTTGTAATAATATTAATTGAGGTTGAACTACTATATTAAAACGTCTAGATACTTGAAATAATTTTACTAAAACTTGACCAAATGATATTTGAGATAATGGTTTATTAAAAATTGGCTCACAAACCGTTCTAATAGCACTTTCTAATTCTTCAATAGATGTATTTTTAGGAGCCCAGCCAGACTCAATGTGAGTAATAGCTACTTTTTTATAATCACGATTAAAAAAAGCTAAAATATTAATAGCTAAATAACGTTTATCTTCCTCAGATAAGCAACCTACAATACCAAAATCAAGTGCTATATATCTCCCATCATCACTACAAAGAATATTGCCTGGGTGCATATCTGCATGAAAAAAACCGTAATGAAAAACTTGTGTATAAAAAATTGCTACGCCATTATGAGATAAAAGTTTTAGATTTATGCCTTTTTGTTTTAAAGTATTTAAATCAGAAATAGGGGTACCCTTCATCCATTCTAAAACCATAACATCTTTTGTACAAAAATCATAAAATATTTTAGGGATAATTAATGTTTTATCATCTTTGTGAAGTCTATATAGTTCGGTTGCATTAGCTGCTTCTTGTAAAAAATCAAGTTCAGCATGGATTGTTTTTTCAAACTCATTTACTATTTCTTTAGGTTTTAAACGTTTACCATCTTTATAAACTTTTTCAATAAACCATCCCAATAATTTTAATAATTTAATATCTTTTTTTATGATATTTTCAATATTTGGTCTAAGAACTTTTACTGCAACTTCTTGCTTATTATGTTTTAAAATAGCATGATGAACTTGGGCAATAGAAGCTGAAGCAATAGCTTCATTGGTAAATGATTGAAAAATATCGTTAATTTTACATTTTAATGATTTTTCAATAATATTTTTTGCTATTTGATAAGAAAAAGGTTTTACTTGACTTTGTAATTTTGATAATTCTTCAATATATTCTTTAGGTAATAAATCTATTCTGGTAGATAACAATTGGCCAAATTTAACAAATACAGGGCCTAACTCCTCAAATGCAAGTTTAGTTTTAATAGGAAGACTTTTATCTTTATGTATTACGGGAATAAAGATGAAACATGTTTCTACAAATCTAGCAAAAAAATTAGTTTTATTATATTTCTTTAGGATTTGGTATAAACCATAACGGTGCAAAATATATATAATATGTAAAAGGCGAAATAAGCTCATATATTACCTTAATAATAAATCAACACGTTTCCGTAATATATCAACTCGCCCTTTTAACTCATCAACTCCATTATAAAATTCATTGATTTCATGATGAGTTACTAAATCTTCAGTTTGATAAAGTAAATATTCCGTGAGAGAGGTAGTAGTATTAGCTGTAGCTAATTTTATTAAATTTACAATTATTTTTATAGTTTTAATAAATTTATTTATCAATATATTTAGGGCCAAAGATTTATTATTATATACTCCATTAAGATGTAGATTAGAAAAAATTTCTAATAACTCACGGGCAGTTTTTTTATCCCCATGAATTTTAATTTGTTGAAAAAATCCTAATTTATCATGTTCAATTAAATATTTAGCTGATTCAAGTGGAACAAGAATTTCAATATCAAATGCTTGATTATAATGTACAGGTAAAATCAAACCGTCAATATCAATTATTCCTTTTAAAGATAAACCAGCTACATTTATAAAAAATGATTTATTAGCAAGAAGTTTAAGCCTATTTAAACTCCCTTCATTATATTTAAGTATTTTATTTAGTGCAAATATAAAAGATTTATTAATCATTTTAACAATAACCTTAATTTTTTAAGTAACTTAGTAATCTTTGTAAGATTTTATCATATTTTATAGTTGTTAATTAAGCAAGTTTATTTATAAAAACCTATAAATTTATAATTTTATATTTAAAAATAGAAAATTAAAGTCGTTATTTTAAGTATCTAAATTGTCATTAAGTATCATTTACAATTATATTCATATGGTAAAATGTGTAAGATGAATATAATATAAAAAGCTATTTAAGGAATTTTTAATGAATGAATTTGATATAATAAAAATATTAGCAATTATTTTTGCGGTAGTTGTTACTAGCTGGTTTTTTTATAACTATTATGAAGAAAAATTAACTTTAAAGGCACAGTTAAAAATTAGTTTTATAGGTTTTATCGCAAATTTATTAGATACTATAGGTATTGGCAGTTTTGCTATTATTATTGCATTACGTAGAATATTAAATGTTATGACAGACGATGTTAAATTAATTGGAACTATGAATATTCAAGCAGTTATCACAGCTCTAGCACAAACTCTAATTTTTTTACATTTTATATCATTAGATATAATTACACTTTTAATTGCAATTTCTATGATTACATTAGGAGGATTTTTATCTGGGTTAATTGCAGTTAGAATTGATAAAAAAATTGTGCAAGATGTAATGTTGATTGCTTTTATATTTACAGGTATATTATTATTTTTGACTCAATTAAATATTTTAGAAATTGCAAGTAACAGTACAGCAATTAAAGGGATAAAGTTAATTATCTTTGCTATCTTTATGCTAATTGCGGGTACCTTACCAGCTTTTGGAGTAGGATATTATTCTTTAGTAAAAACTAGCATTTTTCTTTTTGGTGTAAGCCCTATTATTGCTTTTCCTATAATGGCGAGTGCAAGTTCTTATCAAATGCCAGTTACGGCAATAACTTTCATTAATAAAAAAATGTTTTATGCAAAAAGTGCAATATTATTAGCAATATTTGGTGTTTTAGGAGTTTTTATTGCTGCTCCATTAATAAGTAAAGTAAATCCCTATGTATTAAAATGGATTTTATTGGGAGTAGTTGTATATAATGTTGTTACAATTGCCAAAAATAGAATAAAATAATTCAGGATGGCATAATTTTGAACTAAACTAAGTTTCGAAAGAAATCTAATGAAAAGCTATAATACTTATTTATTAAAATATTGGGGCTTTATTAAAGCCCCAATATTTTAAAACGTTTTAATTATTAATAATGCTATAGCATTAAAATTTTATATTTAATAATTTTTGATTTAAATTAGTAATCCTTTTAGCAGCTGATACTCTCTTAATTGCCATATATAAGGCTTTCTTTTCGCCAATTAAAATAACCATTTTTTTGCCACGTGTAACTCCTGTGTACAATAAATTTCTTTCTAGTAAAGTATAATGTTGCATAGTTATAGGAATCACTACAATAGGATATTCTGAACCTTGGCTTTTATGAATTGATATAGCATAAGCAAGATTTATTTCGTCTAATTCTGTTCTATCATATTTAATTATTCTTTCATCGAATTTAATATGAATTTCATCTTCTTCTAAATTAATACTTTTAATAAAGCCAATATCTCCGTTAAAAACTTCTTTATCATAATTATTAATAGTTTGAATTACTTTATCACCGACTCGATAATTAATACCCATTGAGGTTATAATAATATCTTTATTTGAATTTAAACGTTCTTGTAAAACAAGGTTTAAATTTTTAACGCCCAAGATTCCTCTATTCATTGGTACTAGTACTTGAATATCATTCATTGAATTAATATTATATAACTTTGGTAATTTATCAGCAATAATTGATAACATACGTTCTATAATTTCTTCTGGCTCTTTTAAATCTATAAAGAAAAAATCATCATTAGGCTTATTTTGATAATAAGGCATATCTCCCTTATTAATTCTATGGGCATTAGTAATAATTTTTGATGTTTGTGCTTGCCTAAATATTTCAGTTAGCCTTGTTGTAGGAATAACTTTTGAATTAATCATATCAGCTAAAACCGAGCCAGGTCCTACTGAAGGTAATTGATCAATATCACCAACAAATAAGATTCCTGCTTCAGTTGGGATTGCTTTTAATAAAGTATTCATTAAAGAAACATCAACCATAGACGTTTCATCTATTATTAAGAAATCTGTATTTAATTGGTAATCTTGATTATATTTTGCTCCTACTCCAGGTTTATATTCTAATAATCTATGAATAGTTTTTGTTTCAAATCCCGAACTTTCAGAAAGTTTTTTAGCAGCTCTTCCAGTTGGAGCACATAAAGTAATATATTTATTCAATTGTTTTAAAATTTTAATAATATTTTTTACTATGGTAGTTTTTCCAACTCCAGGCCCCCCTGTTATAATAGATACTTTATTTTTTATAGTCATTAAAATTGCATTTTTTTGACTATCAGAAAAAATTATCTTAGAAGAATTTTCAGCAGTTGTGATTATGTATTCATCAGATAAAAGATTATTTATGGGATTTTTTATTAAGCGAGAAATATTACTAGCAATGCCTTGTTCTGCATAATATAATGATGCTAAAGATAAAAATTCAATATTATTAATAACTTCTTTTATTACATTACCATTATTAATTTCATTGATAATGGCTTGTTGAATTATTTCTGAATCTATTTCTAAAATTTTATTACATTGTGCGAGTATATCGTTAGGTAAAATTGCACAATGACCTTGCCCAGAATATTCATTAAGAACGTGTCTAATTCCAGCTTCGGCTCTAATAATAGAATTTTTATCAATACCTAAACTTTGTGCTAACTGATCAGCAATTTTAAAGCCTATTCCCCATATATCAAGTGCTAAACAATATGGATTAGATTGCATTTTGCTGATAGTATCTTCTTTATAGGTTTTATAAATACGAACGGCTCTTGAAGTACCAATTCCATGTCCGTGAAGAAATACCATCACTTTACGAATTTCTTTTTGCTCTTGCCAAGCTGATATTATTTGTTCTGTTCTTTTTTTTCCTATACCAGGTAAGCCATTGACTTTTTCTGGTTCATTATCTAAAACTTCAAATACTTGTTCTTTAAATTCAGTCACTAATATGTTTGCAAAATGTTTACCAACACCTTTTATTAAACCTGAAGAAAGATATTTTTTTATTCCTTCAATGCTAGTTGGAATAGTCATTTTTATTATATTTGCTTTTAATTGATGTCCATGATTTTTATCATATACCCAAAATCCTTCAGCAAAAACCTCTTCACCTGCTATAACTTGAGTTGCATTACCAATAACTGTTACTAAATCACGCTTATTTTTAACTGCAACTTTTAAAACACAAAAACCGTTTTCTGAATTATGATAGGTTACACGTTCAATTGCACCTTTTATTATTGACTTTGGCTGATTATCATTCATAATATATTTTGTTATTAAATTTTATAGCCCTTATGAAGTGCAGTAATACCCATGGCTAAATTATAAAAAGTGGTTTTAGAAAATCCAGACTCTAGCATCATATCTTTTAATGTTTCTTGGTCTGGATGCATTTTAATTGATTCTGCTAAATATTTATAACTATTTGCATCTTTAGCTATTAATTTACCCATAAAAGGTAAAAGTTTAAAGGAATATAAATCATATAATTTTTCTAATGGTTTATATATTTTAGAAAATTCTAAAATCAACAATACGCCACCTGGTTTTAAAACTCTATACATTTCTTTTAATGCTAAATCTTTATGAGTCATATTGCGTAAGCCAAAAGAGACACATATTGCATCAAAATAATTGTTATTAAATGGTAATTGCTCAGCATTGCAAAGACAGTTAGGAGTAATTATACCTTTATTCATTAAGCGTTCACGACCAAATTTTAGCATTGATATATTAATATCAGTATGCCAGACTTCACCACTTTCGCCAACAATTTTTTTAAAGCCTAAAGTCATATCACCAGTTCCCGCAGCAATGTCAAGTACTTTTGCACCAGATTTAATATCAGAATTAAATAATGTAAACTTTTTCCATAATCTATGTAATCCAAGGGACATTACATCATTCATGAGGTCATAATTTTTAGCAACTGAATGAAAAACATTTGCCACTAGATTTTGTTTTTCATTTTCATAAACATTTTTAAAACCAAAACTTGTAGTTTTATTCTCCATATTTATTCCTTGCGAGATAATAACATTGAGTCCCCGTAGCTAAAAAATCGATATTGTTCATTGATTGCATATTGGTATGCATCTTTTATAACCTCTAACCCTGCAAATGCAGATACTAACATTAATAAAGTAGATTTAGGTAAATGAAAATTGGTAATAAGTTTATCTACTAAAAGAAATTTAAAACCAGGTGTTATAAAAATATCAGTTTCTCCAGACTCTTCTTTTAAAAAAGAGTTTTTAGCAATAGTTTCTAAAGTTCTTAAAGTTGTAGTACCGCCTGCAATTATTTTACCATTATTTTTTTTAGTTTCTTTAATTAAATCAACAGTTTTTTGTGGAACATTATATATTTCACGGTGCATTTTATGGTTTAGTATATTTTCGCTTGTAACTGGTTTAAATGTTCCTGAGCCTACATGCAGAGTTAAATAAGCAATTTTGATACCTTTGAGTTTAATTTTTTCAATTAATTCAGGAGTAAAATGTAGACTAGCAGTGGGGGCTGCAACTGAGCCTTGATGATGGGCAAAAATAGTTTGATATCGCAGTATGTCTATATTGCTGTCGGTTCTATTGATATAAGGTGGTAAGGGAATGTGGCCGTATTGTTCTAAATATTTATACAAATCAATATCACTATTTGTTTGTAATTTGAACAAACCATCTAATTTTTCTGTAACAAGAGCCATTAGATTATTAGGAAATATAATTTTTAGGCCAATAGGTATTGTTTTATTTGATTTTATATGAGCAGTAAAAGAATTATTTGATAAGATTCTTTCCATTAAAATTTCAATTTTGCCACCAGTTATTTTATTACCAAAAAGGCGTGCTTTAATAACTTTCGTATTATTAAGAACTAATAAATCATCTTTATCCATGAAATTAATTATATTTTCGAATAAAAAATTCTGATATTTATGATCATTGACTACTAGTAATCTGCTTTTTTCTCTATTTTTAGTAGGCTCTTTAGCAATTAATTCGTTAGGCAAAAAATAGTCAAAATTTGATAAGTTCATGAAAAATTTCCTAATTACAAATACTTTTTTGACACTCCTTTAAATTAAAGATTATAAATGTCGACGATAGTTTTTAAAAACCCACTTAACAGCTAAAAATACGGAAAAAGTAGAAAAAATCAATAATATAAATAAAGTTTGAAAAAACTGAATTATATTAAATTGGTTTAATAAGAATGCATAACCAAATAAGTAATTTAAGTTCATAAACATGGAATTAAAATAAGAAATAAACCAATTTATAAAAATAAAGGCAATAATTGAACCAAACACAATTTGGACTCCAGCATAATAAGCTAAAGGACGCATAATAAAGAGATCTGAAGCACCGATTAAACGGGAAACAGTAATTTCATCTTGGTGAATAAGCATTTGTAAACGGATTAAATTGTATATAACTAATAAAAGTATTATAGTGAATAATATCTGCAGAAATATAGCAGTTTTTTTAATAAAACTTATCAAATCGTTGACTTTATTTGCATAGTTTACATCCATTTGTATATTATCTACATTAGATAATCTAGAAATTTTATTATAAAGTTGATTTAACTCAGTACTATCAACTGAGTTAGTATTTACAATTAATACATCAGGTAGCGGATTATTTTGTGAACTTACAGTATTAGAGGTAATTTCTTTTAATTTTTGATCATTTTGTAGTTCTTTTAAACCTTCTTCTTTACCAATAAATTGAAAACCTTTAATTAATTTTGGATTAAATTTATTGATTGCATTTTCAATTACAGATACATCAGCGGCAGTAACATTATTTTTCAAATAAATCATGATTTGAGGATAATTTAGATTATTTTGTTGCCAATGATCGCTACTTTTAGAAGTAATTAGTACTGCACTTAAAACAGATATTATTAAAGATATAATAAGAATATTTAAAAAATGTTCAAATGGATTTTTAGCAATTTTAGTAATTGCTAAGATTAAGCTTCTAAAATGCAAGCTCAATAATTTCATAAACCCTCCAAAATTGTAATTTACTGTTATAATAAAGGTTATTTAAATTGACCTTGATTTAAATGAATAATTCTTTTCCCATAATCACTTAGAATTGATTCATCATGGGCTGATATTATTATTGTAACTCCTGCTTTATGAAATATTTTAAATAATTCCAAAATTTTTAAAGCATTTCCTCTATCTAAATTTGCGGTAGGTTCATCAGCAATTAAAATTTTTGGTTTATGAACAATTGCTCGAGCTATGCATAGTCTTTGTTGTTCTCCGCCAGATAGCTGTTGCACAGGAGAGTGAATTTTATGTCCTAGTCCAACGCTTTCTAAAGCTAATAAAATGCGTTTTTTAATTTCTATTTCACTATATCCTAAAATATCAAGAGGTAGGCGAACATTGTTATAAACAGATCTATCAAATAAAATTTTATGATCCTGAAAAATAAAACCAATATGTTGTCGAATAAAGGTTCTATGATTTTGTTTTGTATCGGATAGATTTATATTATTTACAAT
>JACCDN010339674.1_pt1 | contig 26150 bp, 26 predicted proteins | sample 7441691 | NCBI WGS metagenome assembly JACCDN01 (sample SAMN15323439, study PRJNA562643) | freshwater metagenome | isolation source: river surface water | place: USA:Blue River Watershed | collected 2017-08-16 | reverse complement strand
TATCATCGCTAGTGATGCAACAGCAGGTGTTTCGTCAGCCTTTTCTTCTGGTTATAATGCAACAAGTGACGCTTTAGGTACAGTGAAGAACTACTTTGGCAAATTGGTATCGACACCAACATATGAGTCGGTTGCCGAGGATGCTGCCAAGGTCGCTAGTGCGGAAGTCACATTAGCTGAAAAGGCTGTAAAGGAGGCTGAGGAAAAATTGACAAAAGCAACCGTCACTGAAAGTACTCTTTACGCTTCCATTCATGGTATTTCAGAAAAGTTGGATTTGAATAAAAAGAATTTGAAGCAAGCTGAAGAATCCAAAGAAACAACACAAAAATTATTGACGACTAAAGAGACATTAGCTAAACCCATATTGGATAATTTTACAAAACTTCAATCCAAGTACAATACCGCTGAGGAAGCAAAAAAACAAGCATTGCAACAAAATTTGTTTTCAGCTCAAATACAGGCGATTGCTGCACAAAACGAAATTAGCGCATTAAAACAAACTATGAATGAGGCTGATGATAAGATATCAAAATTCAAAGAGGATATCGAAAAGGAAAACAATAATCTCAAAGATACACAACAGAAATTGGAAGTCGCAATTAAAGTAAGGGCAGCTTCTTCAGCATCCAAACTAGTGGCCGAGCAACAGAATAATATGGTAAAGATTAGAAAACAAGAGGCAGATGCAAATTTGATGAGAGCGAAACAAACATACAGCCAACATCTGCAACAAGAAGCAGCCAAAGCTGATCGAGCAAAAGAGACCGAAAATGCACGAGAACTGGTAGATACATTGAATAAGGAATTATATAATGCGATTGCTACATTGACACAAGGCAAGGATACTTCCCCATCACCCGAAAGTTTAGCCAAGGTAACAGTGTTAAAGCAACAACTAGAAGAAGCCAATAAGCATCTGGCTGTACTCTCAAGTGATGCAGACAGCAAAACAGCCAAGTCTGCAGCTCGATCAGTAGAGTTGATGAATTATGCAAAAAAATTTGAGAACAAGTATCAAGAAGCAGTTAAAGCAGGTGGTGATAAGTTGAAAAATGTCGTGGACGAAATATATCAGCTCAAAGATAATGAAGGCAACGAACAATATGGAGTTGAAGTAAAAGAAAGGTTTGTTGGTCTCCCCGACCCCGAATGGAAGGATCCTAATCAAAATGAAATTACATCTTATCGAGTGGGTGAGCAAATGACCGCCAAACACAAGTCGCTAAAACAAATTGCCAAGGCTACCTTGGAAGGTCAAATTGCATCTTTACCAGCTGTCACCAACATCAAAACTGTTCAAGGCTATGAACAAGCAGCTGATCAACTTGTCAAATTAATTCATGATTACAAGTCCACGTTTAGTAAAGGTGCAGAGCAACAAGATGTCAAAGAAAAATTACAAGAATACAAAACTAATCTTACCCAACGAAAGAGTGAACTGGAAGGTGAAATATTAAAAGAATCGTCAGCAAATACCAATTCAAATAACCAAAATGCCAATGATTTAGAAGGGTTTAGCAAGTTAGTTTACAAGTCAATACCCAATCGAGAGTATAAAAACAAAAATATCACACTACCAGCAATCAATGAGGATACTGTGAAACTTATCAATGCTAATGAAATTGATTTTGTCATATCTGATGTTAATCGACGTTATAATGACTATTTAAATGATAGCAAAATTGATGAAAAAACCAAAATCAAGCTTAGTCAGCAATATCAACGCGACATGAGTTTCTTGAACAGACGGTATATTTCTATCAAAGGAACAAAGCATCCGGATACTATATTGAAGAATATAACCTTTGATTTTAAAAATAATGTTCAAAAAACTGCAAATAATATCATTTCTAATCACAAAAAAGCAGCTGATGAACTGGAGACAAAAGTCGGAAACCGTAAGATATTCGGTTCAAAGGAATATGAAATTTCGAAAGGAGATACTATTTGGTTACCAACCATAATAAAGAATACTGCTGCAATGTCAAAGGATGAATTGGGTGAAGTTAAACATGTGTTGAAAACGAAATACAAAAGAATACTCGATGGAAGAAGAGAAAACCCAACTGTTGCAAAGTATATCAAAACCCAATATAAGCTCGAGGTTGACAAGCTTGGAAAACCTCCGATCAACCAGCCATCTACATGAAAACGTTACATAAAAATGTTACATCCACCGTATGTGGCAGCTACAATGTTACAAGACGTGGCAAAGCAATTTCTTACTTTATTCGCGATAAAAGTCCGGCATTTTAATTTACAGACGAATAGTAAACTAGCTTATGACTTGCCAACATTGCTTCAATTATTTTCATCTCCATCCAACGTATGTTATCCGGACCATCATCCCTATACGGAAATCAAAAAGGAGATTCTACAGCATTTACGTATTCTTCAACGCAAACAACATGTGGAAGACTGTGATCGTCGACGCAAATCCATTAATCTAGCCAAGATTCATTACACTAAACTTCAAACTATTCGTGTGGATGATGTATTTACATGTGTATTCCAATCACAATTATTGGAATTCCGTGTGTTGGAAATAACTCCCAGTGCTTCGATAAGGCTCTTGTTGCAATCACAATCTCGTATCTCGTCTGGGATCCTATCACCATCTCGAACGGACACGAGCCCAAGACCTTGCGGTACCTCGTCTGGGATCCTATCAAGCCCCAATGGATTCATTGTTCGTGTTTCGCAAAAAGGATTGTATAAACTACGTATTGGGAAAATACAGGTTGAATTTATTCATAGATTAACAGAATCCTATCAAGCATGGTTATGGATCATGAAGTCTCATCCCTTATTCTCTTACGAGGCATTGCGATTACCATGGACGGATACAACTGTTGTAACTGCAATAAAAAACACAAAATGATTGAATCGATTGTGGCTCTTTTTTTCTTTGTTGAACTTCAGTTGACCTTTTATTGGGCTGATATGCACAAGCGATCTTGGACACATTTGGCACTTGCTGAATCCAATACCTTGTTCTTATTTCTAATGACTTGTTATTGTCTCCCACAAGAAACCAATTGGGATGTTCAACCCTTGTATTTATTGATATTGCCTCTATGGGGTGATGTATGGGTCTATTCGACTCATCGATTATTACATTCGCGTCTCTTGTTTCATCACATTCACTATATCCATCATGAACATACGCAACCATTACCTATTGATACCTTTTATGCTCACCCATTGGAAAATTTTTTACAAAACTGGTGCGTCATTGGTATACCACTACTCTTTTGGCCTAGCTTCTCTACTCTATCCGCGGCTATTTTTGGTCTACTTTCTATACGCAATGCATTACGTGCACACAATTCACCAAAATACCCCTATGGGTCTCATGTATTACATCACTCGATTTATTCTCGCAACTTGGGAGCAGGATTCTACCTGGCCGACAAATTCTTTCATTCCTATACGGACACAGGCCAAAACTAATAAAATCACCAAGACATGAACAATCAATACAATGTACATATGCCACTTGTCCAATAACCCACTAGTAGTAGTAGGAGTAGAAGAAGTAGTGACCGCCTTGGTTTCAGCATCCTTCTTAGCCAATTGCTGAGATAGACGTTCTTGAGCCAAGGTTGCTCCTTCCTTATTCAAATACACCAACATATGATTCATTAATTCCATTTCAGCAGTCATGAGAGACGAAAACAATTCTCTAACTAGATCAAAAATAATATTAGGTTTTTCTTGAATTCGAGTCCAATCCCAGGTAGCAATCTTTTCTATCCAAACCTCTCTCAACATTCTGTCATTGACCTTGTGAAATTGAAAAGGCATTACATAGGCTAAACTCTCCACTAATAACTTCATGTCGGTAAAGGCATTGGGCATATTCATTTTGGTTTGAGCCATAAACGAAGAGATGAATAATACCATGACGTGAGTAAATTCTTCCATTAACCAAGGAAATGACTTCATATCCGACACTTTGTAATTCAATAAAATACGATTCACCAATTCTTGTTCTGCATTATCGACAGAGAGTTCAGGTTTCTTAGTAGTACGATTCACTTCATTATGAAACTCGACAGTAAATAACCACACCTCTCTGGAATGTACCCAAGTATCAATGATATCTAGTTTAGGTTTCAAATATTCTTCACAATGATTAATACAAATACCACAATGAAGATATTTGCACCATACACTAAAAAATAACTTGAGATTGGTCTTTTCTTCCAATGTCAATTCACGATCTTGTGATTTGTAAGCATATCCCATAGCATGTAAAAAAAACCAATACAATCTAGCCCATATCATTCTCTATTCTCTTTTTTTTATTTCATTTCCCAACAAGACAAAAAATTGAATTTTGTGTTTTTCCTGTAAAAAATAATTCTAACCCATGATAAAAAAAAAAACATCATGACCACCACTCACTTGTCACAACGCACACATATATGGTCACATGTGGCAGTTATTATTTTTCATGTTATCATCGCTAGTATGTGGATAGTATGTAATTATCAATTGAAACAAGCTGCAGATGTAGCTGATACCACTACTTTTAAGAAATGGTATATTACTAGTTATACATTAGCCAGTATTTTAGGTATTGTAGCTATTTTAGGCCTAGTACCTATTATTATGAAACGTAATGACACTTTAAGCATAACACCATAATGTTTCACGTCATTATTTTTATTTGTTCTTGTAGTCGAGGGGAGACCACGGTATTGGGTGGTATAAATTGTAACATGAGTGTAGTCATATTCTTGACCAAGGGGTTATGACTTTGTAACACATAGATTCGTAGTAACATGTCATACCATAATCCTTCTTCATAAGGAGGTAAATTGAATTTCTTAAGTAGCAATTCCATAAGACTATAAAAGCCTTCGGTTACGGCCGTGGTAAATGTAGTCACATCAAAGACTTGCAACTTTTTGATATGCAAGTGACATAATGATTTGATCATACGGAATTGAATCAATAGTCGATGATTCTCTGGCGTCACATCATAGCACGAATTATTGGTACGTTTCAAGGCGTGATACATCAGTTCATCATTCTTGGTGAGCATAATAGCTTTCCCAACTTCCACGTCACATAAAAGGGTAGTCAGACGGCCTTCATACCACGTATCCAACTCTTCTATAATACTTAACAAATCCTTGACATTACTTTGTAATAGGCTCAATAAAGCTTCCTTGGGCCAATAATTTGCATTTCGATTCATGTGTATGGCATGACGATCTCCCCTTTGTAACGCCACTAACCAACTCGACATGCTAGGAGCTTCCGAGGGCCACTGGGCTAGGATACGTTCCCTCAACGCTGGTGAAGTAGGTATTTGAAAACAAGTGTCTACAATACATGCACCCCATCCCAGTTCAGACGTGAATACTTGCCATCGAAATTCATCATCCATGGTGGCCTTGAAGAGACTTACGATCGACTCTTGACTCAAGTAGGTGGAAGGTCTACGATGGTGCCAAAAAAAGGCATAAGGAAGTCCTGGAATATCCAAAATCATGGTCCAACTAATCGATGACGTAATCGTATAATGCTTGGGCACCAATAAATTCCATATCGAAAGTGGATAATTTTTTGTAGACCAATTCTTGATCAAGTCCATACAATTTTCCACTCGTCCCACAAAGGGTACTGGTGTAAAACGAGTCCACCCAATATCCAATACAATCGTATGATTCTTATTGTATCGACGATGTAACAAATAGACCAACCATGGACATCCTTGATTGAATGCAGACTGAGCCAAGGTCGATGAATTATGTACTTCATGTCCTATTTCACATAGATACAAGGCTAACCCCAATGATTTCACTTCAATGGCGTAATACCAATCCACATTCACTCCCACCATGGCACCCATACATTTCCGATTATAAATATAGGTCAAATCCAAGGCTTGTCCTGGAGGATAACATTGCATCATAATCTCCCATATAGACCATGTGGTCATAAACTCAAAATGAATGGGTAGCAATTCCGTAGCAGTTTGCTGTAACATGGCGACAATGTGAGCAGGAGCACGATTCATGACGAGGGGATTGATAACCATGGTAGTACCCGGATCCATCGGAGAAAGACTTTTTTATTAGGAGAATTATCCACATGACCAATAAACAGCAAACGAGAAATATAATAAAATAGTCATCAGGTGGATGTGACTGTTGTATTTGTTGGTGGGGTTGATTCTTTAATTGCCATTTCCCATGAGATTCTTCATATTCTCGTCCTTGAGAATCTACCCATGTCATGTAACGAATAATATTTCCTTTTCGTATAACCGTTTTTTCCCTCCGATTTAACCTAGGTAGAGTATCAAATCCATGAATCATTTTTGTATCTCCCTTTTTCTTTCTATGGATCCAATTCGTAACCTTATTCATCATCATGCCATTCACTCCTTACGTGTCTGTCACACAAAGTTCAAGATGCCAACGTTGCGACGATTTGACAAACTTCCAGAAGACATTTCTCTGTGTCTTCATATTCTAGCAGTACTACAACAAGAAGAAAGATTAACTCGAGTGGAAATGTATGAAGCCGCTATAGCATTTCGTCAAGAATATGACAAACCACCATTACCTTTTACCATTGAATACATCAAGGACGTGTTTTATCATTGGATCTTGGCTCATATCCCACGATTTGATTTTAGGAAACGACGCTATCTACATGTCAAGCTCTTGATGATAATTTCCCTGCTACTACATAAAAAACAATTCTCATGACTTTTTATATTGCCGACTTTATCTCTAAACAGGGTAATGTACGCAAGACAATGGAGGACGGGTTTATTAACAAATCATTTATAGTGTCCCAAAACATGTCTTGTCATGTCTTTGGTGTCTTGGATGGACATGGAGGTGATGATGTCATGCGATGGTTACGACAATATATTCCTTTTTACGTTAGAGAAACTATTTTAAAGCATAATTGCAATTGGACTACCATGTGTCTAACCATGAATCAACAGCTTCGTTTACTAGGCAAGAAAGCGGGTAGCACCATGTCTATGGTCATTGTCATTGCCAATCTTCAAGACAATAAGTATCGCATGTGTCTAGTGAATGTAGGGGATTCCGCGATTGCAGGATCTACTCACTGTATGAATCATCCATGGAAGAATCGATGTCGTGCTTGTTTGGCCACACATGATCGATTAACTACCTCTCATGATCTAAAAAATCCAGAGGAACGACAACGTTTTCAAAAGCAACATAAACTAAAATTAGTTGAAAAGGAATATATTACAAATGGACATGCCATGCTAAACATGACTCGAGCATTTGGTGACTTTGAATTGGGTGACTTTATACAACCCATTCCTGAAGTTGTTTATGTTAAAAAACCTCTTTGCTTCATCACCTTGGCTTCAGATGGTATTTGGGATGTATTAACTCCTCGAGAAATAGCCAATGCCTCACAACAAGAATGCAAGGTATCCGATTCTGGTGAACTCAATGCATGTCTGATTAGTAAAAGAGAATTGGAACCAGAGCATGATAATTACACAATGGGTGTTTTATTTTTCGATACAAGTAAATTTACTCCTTGGGTACAATGACATGCCATCCAAAGTTGATTTCAATTTCCGTGGTAATGGATAAATTATCAGAATCGATTACATCATCTTCATCAGGTAAATCATAAAGTCCATTAGGGATATATTTGTGACATGTTAGCCAGCCACGTTTTTGAGTCTCTGACATTTCAATCTCTTCGTGCTCCCAGGTAGACAAGTCATTGTACCAAAACTTGACATCTTGTGGATTACTAATCGTCAAATCCTTCCACCGTTTGATCCAAGAAGCACCATTAAAGATGACCACATTATTCAACTTGACATTGGGCCATCGAGCTTCAATCGATGACTTGTATTGATGCAACCCCAAACAAGGCAATTGATACTTGAGAATGTCAATAACACTCGGTTTTGAATACACAGCCAAGGGTTTAGTTCCATTCTTATTGAGTCGACGACGTTTCATATGAGCCAAATCCTTGCCCGTCTTCATCAATTGTGATATCTCGACGGCCAAGGATGCAGCATTGATCACAATCACCCATGAACCATTGAAATCCAACATCAAGACATGCTTCAATCCCACATCTGTCATGAGAAACGTTGAAATGCATAATAACTCATAACGATAGATAAGACAATCGTCATCTTCTACCAATAAATGATCTGTTCGTAGCTTTTTCTTTGGTCGTTTGGGTTGTTCTTCTTCAGCCAATAACAATTTTTGATTCAACTTTTCAAAATACTTCCAAATACTGGTCAAGGTCTTGGCCATTAACATTTGGTTTCGTATGATATTGTGTTGTACACGACTTCCTTCTACCATAACCTGATCACCATCATCATCACCATCATGATCATCCTCTTGATGTTGTTGCGACATGTCTCGAGATCGTTTGTAATTGTCATGTCTCTTGGCCAACTCGGTCGGTACCACAAATGGTGATTCGTTTGCCATGATTTCAAATAAACATGACCAAGTTCAGATGTATCGGAGCTTCATTTTTAACAATTCATAACTAATAATTCGATGTTGTTCAAGTCCTAATGCTCCTGCCACATTGACATTTATCACCGGTCTTTGATGTTGATTTGGCACATATGTAGTTGGTCCATCCATCAATATATCACCAAGAATCATATTCACATCCATATCATCCAATCCCATTTCTAAACTATCGAGATCATTTTTCTCCTTGTTTTCAGAATCTCTCTTGTCACTTGGTTTTGGGTTTTTTGGCTTCTTTTTCTTTGATGGTGCTTGGACAGGAACAGGAACAGGAACTACAGGAGCTTGGGGAGCTTGGGGAGCTTGAGGGGTCGAAGCTTTAACAGGAGCTTTAGGAGCTTTAGGAACGGGAGGTGTAGATGAAACAACAGGAACTTGAGGAGCTTTAGGTATCGAAACAGGAGGGGCTTGAGGCACAGGGGTTTTCACAACAGGAGCTTTGGCAGGAGTTTGATTAGGCGCGGGAGCAGGAGCTGGAGGAGCTTGAGGAGCTTGAGGAGCTTGAGGTGTCGAAGGTTTGACATGAACAGAAGTAGGAGCTGGAGGAACTGGAGGAGCTTGAGACGCAGGGGTTTTCACAACAGGAGCAGGAGCTTGAGGAGCTTTAGGTGTCGAAACAGAAACTGGAGCTTTGGTAGGAGTTTGATTAGGAGCAGGAGCAGGAACAACAGGAACTTGAGGCACAGAAACTGGAGCAGGAATTGGAGCTGGAGCAGGAGCTTGAGGTGTAGAAGTAACGCTCGATTTATTGGAAACTAATGGTGGTAGTGAAAGATCAAGATGGGGAAAATCAGGTAATTGGAGTTGTGGAAAACTTGGGTCAGAAACATCAAACATTTGTAACCCACCCATTGGTGTCCCAGTAGGCGTTTTATTTGACAATGGATCCTTCATTTGTAACCCATCATTTGATGTCCCAGTAGACCATAGCTTCCTAATCAGTTCCTCTGTTGCTTCCTTTTCTCGTTTATCGTTTTCCTCTTTCTCTCGTTTCTCATTTTCTTCTGCTTCTTTTTCCTCTTGTCGTCGTTTCTTTTCTTCTGCCTCTTTTGCTGCCCTTTTTGCTGCCTCTTCAGCTTGCAATTTCTCCTTAGCAGCTTTGGATTTCTCTTGATGTATTCGTGCAGCATCAGCCTTATCCTGTTCTATCTTCTTCTTTGTAGCCTCCAATGCTTGTTTTCGTTGATCAGCAGCCCTCTTTGCTTCTTCTAAAGTTTTCCTTGCCTCCACTGCTTTTTCTTCATCCGTCGGTTGAGCAACCTTGTCCATGTCAGGAGTTTTACTTGCTTTTCCCGCTTCGTCTACATTTCTTTTTTCTGGGTCACCTTGTAATGAACTGACAAATGCATCCCAATCAAAATTATCCATAGAGTACCTTTATTTTGTTTTTTTATTTCTATTCTAATGAATTTTTATACCCGGGGACTTTTCGTAATACACGATCAATAAACTTTTGTTTTACCAAGGGATCAGACTTGACATTATCATACTGATGTTTTCCCATTTCATCTGCATTCATATTTATCAAGGCTACCAACATAATCACATTCCAAATTGCCATAAATACAGCAAAACCTAACCATGTAGTATTTGTTGTAGCTACACCATAGGCGACAAAGAATCCCACAATGGTTTGTAATATTCCAAAATTATATAACCAATTTAATTTGTAATATGTACCATTATCTACTGGATCACATAACCCATCCGTTCTAGCTATATACGACTTTTTTGTTGCTTCACGAATATCATCCATCACTACCTTTTTATTTTTATTTTTAGACATCTTGTTTCCAAAAAGTCATGGTTTCATCATGTCGAAAGGGAACTTCACCCGGTTTGATATGTAAGGAATGACCCATGTGCGCCGCATACGTCTCTTGCATAATCAATATAAACTTGTATGGTAATTGTAACCTTACAACATGTTCTGCATGACCACAAGCTTGACAATGAAAGACTCGTAATGGAACTGAACCATAAGCTGGCATTTCATGTTTCTCACACCAAAAAAAGTCTTGAAACTTGTCTCCTTCCTCGCGATTTGTACTTCGAAACACTTCGGTACATCCTTGACTCAATAAATTCCATCCTTCCATATCACCATGTCGCATTCCTTGTTGTGGATCATGAGTACCATCCGCCATAGGTCCTGTATTCCTATAACGACATTTCTGTTCGGCAATGTGATTTAACACATGAGTATACACGGGTCCCATCAGAATTGGACATGGCATCATCTCTCCCGTCTTGCCGTTACACATCATCTCTTCACCATTGAATGAAAATCCATTCCTCGACAAGACTTGCTCCACATTCTTTAACCTCTTCTTATGAATCGATGGTGGTAACATGACCGTATCAAAAGCATCAATCACATCAGGCTCAAAACAACGTCCCTTGCTAAACAAAATATCCAACAACATACCCATAGTCGATCTTGTCAAACTATGTGGATTGAACAATAGATCAGGACTGACTCCAGTAATGGGATTAAAAGGCATATCTTCACGTCTCACCATTCGAGCCACTGTAAATTTTTGTCCGTGACCGATGAAGAACTTGTCACCCACCGTGGGAGTATGAGCTGATACATACGTCACATGTACCACCTTGACCTTTTTCTTTTCATCCAAATACGTCTTGATACCCGTTACACGTCCTCCTTTACCAGATTTCAAGAAATGACTGGCACATCTCAGTTTTTTACGCTTCTTGACATTGACCATTCCCACAATGGCATCACCCACTTCCAATTGTGATCCCACTTTGACAATCCCATCAGGCCCCAAATGACGATACACATGCTCTTCACTTCGTATCTCACATTGACGATCCGGCTTTCGAATCTCACAATCTTCACTCCTCACAATCAACTCCATATTATGTTGGATCGACATGAACATGCCCAAGTCTACACAACTCTGTGAAAACTCCACGGAATCCTCCATGTTACCGGGGGCTGGCATAATGGCCACAGTGACATTGGTCCCATTGGGCTCCATCAATCGATTTCCCAACGCCTGAGTCACAGGATCCGACATTAAAGGGAATTGTTGTCCATAGACCATATGAGACTTGGTAGCGCCCAAATCTGGTAGCTTGGTAGACAAGGCCTTGGTATTCATCAATCCCGTATACAATTCTCGCGGTCCTGAATTGTAATTGAAAAAGGCTCGAGTCATATTCACCGCCAGAATCATGGAGATATGAAATTCCACATGAGTATATTTAGAAGGATCTGCCATCACTTCTTCAAAAGTAGAAGCCACTTTCCCACGAACCATGGATGACTGCTCTTCATTGGGGTCCAACCATTCCATAATTCCATCTTGTTGTAAAAGAGAGAAATCAAGTTGATAGCGATCCAAACCTTGCAATAATCGACTCCAAGAAGAAGCAATCAACAAGGGTCGTACTAACCGATCACCCGACACATTAAACCATATTTGATTCTCTTCTTTCAAATACTCGATATTGCCATATTGATACCAAACGCCTTGACGTCGCTTTTGCACCATAAAGTGATAAAAGGCTTCAGGATCACTCACCCAACCCATGATGCCCCCAAACACATCAAACACAGAGGTCGATCCTGGCATGTACTCGTGAAACCAGCCCAGGGTAATACGTTCCAAATTTTTTTGCACATTCACCATATTCACCATGGGTGTAAATCGAGCCCCCATGGCCTTGTGACGAAACACTCCACAATGCTTACTTTGAGGCGTCATGTACATACACACATAACCCACTTGCGAGGGGTCCGACACATTGGCCTTGAGATCATGACTTTGTTGCGTAGGCTTCTTGATGATTTTACCCGTTTGTTCTGGGTAGGAATCTGAACAGTACCCTAGTGTCATGATATCCGTCTTGTTCTGATAATGACTACTCGCCTTGACATTCTTCCTCCCCGAAGGATTAAAATTACCATTCTTGATCGCCACTGTCAACTCAAACATGCTAGGTTGCAACATTTGATAAAACGAAATCTGCATCTTGTTGGTCAACATGTGCAACAACTTGCTCTTGGCCAAGGTACACGCCGTCTTGGCATTCTTGCGTAACAATTCGAGCATAAATTGAATGGGAGTTTTGAAGCGAATGAAACGATAGCTTCGACTATTGGCCAATGACGGTTTACCATCCATACGATCAAAGATATCTGCCACAATCATGGCAAACATCATCATTTTGCGATGACACTCCCATTTCTGTATGGCTTCATCATTGGATTGAGAGTGATGTACCAAGTGTGGTAGAATTTCACGCCGCAATAATCCTCTGGCCAATTCCACCTTGTCGCTATCGTGATTCAATTTCAAGGTTCGTTTGAATAGCTTGGCAATGAGTAGGAGGGCATCGTACGAGTTTTGACAGCCACATACGTCAGCGAGAACCACTTGTTGAAGCGAACTAGTCTCGGTGGAAGGGGGTATTTGACGACATTTGGCAATCCATTCCGCAAATTCATCCACCGTATACCCCAAGGCCATGACAATCACCACCAACGTAATGAACATGGGAGGAGTCTCATAGGGAACCTTGATCAGTAGTCGAGGAGATTCACGCCACCATCGTAAGCTACGATTATTCTTGTGTTGCCAAATGACTTGTAACGTACAATTGGTTCGATAACGTCGTTCACCAAAGAAGAAAGTCGAACGTACTTCAGATCCAAAATTGGGACGATGTAAGATTCGATTATTCACAATGAATTCTTCAGCTGGAAAGATTCGTACATGCATGTTACTGATGAAACAAGATGATTTCATATAGCGAGTATGGTACACTTGAGGTACAGTCAATCCCGTATATTGATGATCCAATTTGGAACCCAACATGGCTGGAAACTCACAAATCGTAAACCCATTAATCTTGTTTTCAAACTTGACTTGATGTGTTTGTGCATCACGTTGGGTATAGGTAAAGTCACCTTTGATTACGGCATCATAATTGCCATGTAACAAGGCTTGCAAAGGGTTATCCAAACCCACACCCGTCTCATATGGCCTTACAAAATAACATTGATCCAATGAGACTTGATGTATTTCACCATTAAACGTCTCTGAAAAGTTTAACAATTCACGCAACATTTCCAAAACAGCTTCCAATCCAGAATTGTAATTTTCAGCTTCATCACTTTGAAATCCAACTTTACGGATCCATAATTGCAACAAATCCTTCCTTAGCTTATGTAGACGTTCCTCATCCATTTTCTCCATAGAAGAAAAAAAACAAAATATGCCCTATCGGGATAAAATAAAAAGAAGAAATGTATTCAGGTGGAGAAATCTTTGGGTTTGTGGTTTTATCTGTGGTGCTTGTAGCTGTAGTGATTCTTGTATGGAAACGAAAACAGATTCAAGAGTGGTGGTATAATCGTTCAAGAAGGAATTCTACAACCAATGATATGGTGAGAAACAATATGCATATTCGACAAGATGAACATCAAATTACAGAAGGGGATACACCAATGAACAAGGATGAAAAAGGAGATAGATATCAAATTACAAAGAGGGATTTCCTCAAGCCTGTTACACCGTTAGAGGGTGACGATTATGATAAGTGGGAATAACAAATATATTTATTGAAGCTTGAAACAACCACACCCCTTGGTGTTTAGATTTTGCAACACGGCTACCAATGACGTAATGTCATAATCCGGTTTGAACCCATTCGATTCATTGGATGAAATTTGTTGATAAATGTAATTCACCACTTGATTCTTACCGTCCGCATTCAAAGGAAGCTTCTTAGTTACTGCCAATGCTTGACTCGCCAACTCAGTATATTGGTGAGGTAACCCTTCCATATTCTGAGATACCTTGTCTGTAATAAATGAAGTGACTTGACTACGATACTTTTCTGGAATAATTTCCATTTCAATTCTCTTTTTTTATTGTACTGGACAAAAAATTATTCTGGGCAATGAGTTCGTCCAGTACTAGTATATCCATCAGTGGATGTTGGTAATTATTCTTGATCCATGTAATGTTTCGTTTGACAATACAGTCAGACAGTAGCCGATGAGGTGGACATTTATCCTCCATCTCTTGATCCACCAGCCATTGAATCAGTTCTACATCTTCCCATTTACATGACCGTTGCACAATGTCTTTCATCTCCTCCACGGTATATCCATGAGCCAATAACATTTGAAAACATTTCAAAAATGGTGCTCTATGATTGACTATGACATCTCGTAACATGATGTGTTTTGGTAACAATCCCACCAAGGATTCCAAGATATTCAACTCCTTGTCCGTAAAGTTAATGGAAAAGGTCGCTACAGCAATCGCTGGTATCCATTCCTCCAAATTCTCTCGAAACATCTTGATAAACCCCTGATGTACATAAATCTCATTACTCAAGGGATACAAGACTCCAAAGAATCGATCAAAGTTTTTCCAAAAATGGCGATGTGTCTGCAAAATAGACAAGGCTTCATCCTCTGAAAGCTTGTACGCTGTAATATACCATTCGTCAATCAACATTTTTCCTTGTTTACTACCAAATCATGTCATTGGTTGTATCGGAACCTTTTTTATTCATTGTTGCTCTGGTGCCATCACACAATAGGATGAATGGTAACAAATGTTACATTTCCCTTCCTTGTCCAAATTGTTTATATGCAGAAAATTGTCACACCATCTACATTTCCTATGTCCACAAGGACACGGCTTGGTTTTGATACACAAGATGCATCGAAATCCCTTGGTAGTACATCCAGGACAACATTTTCTCCAATCTTGATACTTGATATGCTCTTGACAATAATACGACGAACAACATTCCACCCTTGTCATGGGTTCTGACGTTTTAGACCTTGAACTACATCCTTGGAATGGACATTTCATATCACTTGCTTCACGGATTGAATCACATGTCTCACAGTACTCATCCTTTTCTGAACCATTAAACGATCCATTACAGAGTCGACATATTCTCTTGGTACACAATTCCTTGTGAATGTAACAGTAGCATGAATCGCAACAAGCTTGACAATAAATTCCATCCTCTGGACAGTCGGGTACATGGCACTGCATCTGTCTTGTCTTGTAGTCCTTGTCCCCAACTTGTGATCATATCGGAGCTTTTATAGATAACAAAACACAGTTTACAAAAACTCGCCATGAAACAGAAAGAAAAAAGAAACCATATCATGTTTAAAATTGCAGGTGATTTGTACAATAAATATACCAAGAAGAGTGATAATACAAGTTTCAAGAGTTTTGAAAATCCTGCTCACAATCTAACCTTTTCCAAAGACCGTTTGTTACTCGAAATTCAAAAACTCTACCCTTCGGTCATTTTCATCGCCTACCGTAGCAAGAATGAAAACATTGTGGTTTATGAACTAGTACGAAAACCAGATAAATCTTATACTATTGATGTGTATTGGCTCATGTTGGACAATGCTTATCGTACCATTCGTCGACAATCAGGTATCATGCATGACCGTGAAGAACTATCCCTTCTCGATACACAAGTCGCCTATGGAGTGACTACCACCCAAATGACCGACCAAACACTACTCATGAGATGGAATGGTAGTTTTATTCTTAAACAAATGATTCCTTTTACCATTGAAATTGATACGGTACATCATACTGGACGTGCTATTATCGATGGTCACAAGTATATTCGTTCCATCTTTATCCAAGCTTTTGAAAACATGAATATTCGTAACTTGTCTGATAATCTAGTCGCTTTGAAAGCTAATTACATTGATCTCAAGGATAATACAGCTCATTCAGTAGACGTATTAGAGTATTTGAAAATTAAGAAATAAAATCAAAAGATACAAAGAACTCGACCCACATGAGCAGTAACACCATTAATCTCTTTCACAGGAGGACATAATTCACCCTTGACCGATAACATATCACCTTGTTTTTCTACCACATGTCCTACCACATAATGACTCTTATCCACAAACACCTTGACCTTGTCCCCTACTTGTACCCTTCGTAAACATCGATTTTCTTGAAGCCCTGGAATCATACTGTGTTGAAAATCCGTGTGACCATACCATTGACCCACTCGCTTCATAAACTCTGGTCCATGGGATTCACGCCAATCATACACCTTGTACTTGCGAGCATAATACAAGAATACATGAACATATTCGTGAAGTAATACATGCATCAATACAGAAAACACATCATACAAACGAATTCCTCCCACATAATAATATTTTTCAGTTTGAAATAATTGTTTCAACAAGACGGCATTCACTGATAATCGATTGGCTTGGACCCAGGCAGCTGTACCTTGCATATCCTTGGGTACATGATCATGATACACCTTGTACTTCATTTGTACCTTGCACACATCAAGCAAAATACCTTGTCCCCACACACGATCAATATAGGTAAACACTTGTGCTACGAATTCTTCTGTTAATGCAAAATGATCACGAAAAGTAGCTAATTGTTCATCAATCCGTTTGGAGATCTCCCGTTGGGGTAACACTTGATCCCATACCTGATCCCACTTTTCCATTTTTTCTTTTCAACTTTTCAAAGTTTTCCTCACATAGATTTCGACATGTGGAAGCCATATTCTCATAATGTTTCATACGAAAGTAAATGACAATGAACCACATGACAAATATCATTTGTAGCAATAGGGAAAACCAAGACCAACATCTTGCCTCTTTTACCATTCTTGTTTTTATTTTTACCCAAAATTATTTCCGATACGACCAACCCAACTACTTGTTTTTGTACAATCTCATCATCATGGATATTGCTGTGATTACCCCTTGGTACGACTTGGGTAGTCATTCAAATGGATCATTCTTTCTCACTTCCTATGTTCAACGAAACGATATCAATCAATGTCGATACATATGGGCTATACCCAAGAATGAATTTTTCAAACGACTCAAAGCTTCAACATTTAATCCATGGCGTAAGAATCCCCTCACTCGTGACATTCCCTTTCCCATTGTGGTGACGCCTCGAGAATTTGAACACGCCATTATTGTTCCTGATCGATCAACCATTGTGGAACATCGCTACCTACGTGACCCTACTTTCCACTTGACCTGCCCCATGCAACGTCTGATTGGATCGCCATTAGAATCCAAACAAATTTGTGGGGCAATTATTGAATCATCCTCTATGGTTCCTCCTACTTCTCGTTCGCTTACCATTGTACCTGACCATGATCTCTTCATCGCCAATCCAAATACCTTGTTTACCCACTCGGTACTCCCTCCACAATGGCATTTGCAACCCCACATTATCATGAGCTACAATCTGTTTTGCCGTGTTTGGCAACATTTAGTGTATCAGTCATGGGACGCCGTTGTACTTGATCGCATTCCCTTGCAACGTCATCCTCAATTGTACTTTACGGGAGCCGCCTCGATCTGGATAGTGACTCATGAGGAGATTGGTGATATCATATCTGAATTGATTTACATTTATCAATTGGACTATGATCTCGAGTATGGGGCAGGACACTTGCTACACATGTTGTCCGAATTCAAATGTCTGCGATTTAAGAAGAACCCCAAACATGTTACTATCAAGACCTTGTTACCACCTTTGGCAGCACAGATCGAGGGTCAAATCACTCCAGAGATTGTAGAACAAATCATAATACCCATGGAAACTGGAGCTTACGAAAGTCCCACCTCCTTTCAACTACGCCTCGCTCAACTCCAAAACTTTCCCATGCCACCTATCCAATATATGGAGATGCAGTACTCAGATCCTATACCCCCAGACTATATCTGCAAGTTATGTGATAACCCAATTCAATCACCTACACGCAACTTTGGCTGCAACGACTATTTTTGCTACTCGTGTCTCAACAATCATTGCATTGTGTCAATTGCGTGTCCCGTATGCCATATACCCTTTTTTCACACCTTTTTTCGCGGTGACGATCATGACCATCGAATTCGGTTTCGTCATATCGAACATGAGCGACACTATTTACCAGAGGGTGATGTTGCTGTCATACTCAAGGAACTAACCGCCAGCAAGAGTAAACGCCGAATCTTCTTTTCCAATTCCATAGATCACATCTTGAAACCTTTGCATCAAGCCTTGTTGGAGTTGAAAATTGATAACCAATTGGTCTTGGACACGCGTTCGAACCCATGTGTAGACCCATTCTGTCAACTCCTACTTATGCCAACTCACTTGATACCCTACTTTAAGGCGGCATCTATTACCCATTTACTCGGTGCTCGAATCAATTTCCAGGATGAAACCATTTGGAAACACAACTTTCCTCAAAGTAAAATTACCCTTTTAAAATAAATGTCGAGTTCAGAATCCTCTGTTATTTCTCTTGATGAAGATGCGATCATTGTTCGATTGGATAGTGTGGTCAATCAAATGGATGTCATTCGAGAACAACTCAAGACCATTAATGATCATTGTGCTAACCTGACGGCTCTGTTGACACGTATGTTAGCAAAGGGGGGAGACGAATACGATGCCGAAGATAGTGAATAAAAGAGATCCAACTACTCTTGTGAAAGGCACGAAACGGTTTATGAATATCAAACCATTGATGATCTACCCATCGATACGTACTCACTTCATAAGTTGTTTGAGGCATGATTTGAATCATGTCTATTTTGCATTGTAAATGAACAATATACAAGTGACGTGGAGCATGACCATTCACTCGAAAAGTTACTTTTTCAGAATCCTGATGTAAAAAGACACGTATCCCTGTTTCCTCAAAACATTCTCTCATAGCACATTCGTAACTAGGTTCATTACGATATTGTTTACCCATAGGAAACATTAAATTACGACCATAGACTGATTTCAACACGAGTATTTTTTCTTCACAAAACAAGACCACACCACAACGAGGTAATCGATTTTGATAGTTCATGAAGCGATAGGTCAAGGGTTCAATACGATGTTCATTACCCACCCAGGGAATGTATTGTGGTATTAAATGATACAACATTTGTAAAAACTTGCATAAAGTCACCTTGGGATTACCATTCATCACATCCTTATAGTACCATAATGCTCTTTGGACACTATTCATATCATACAATTTAAACTTTTGACATAACACTCGAGCTTGAGATAAAACAAGAAAATGAGTCATTCCTTTTCTTTTTATTTTCTAGTTGTATAAGAAGCTCCTACTCTTATACACACATCAAATAAAATAAAAATGAGTCGTAAGAATGAAATACCTGATGTATCTGAATTCACAGCCTATGATCGATACATTGTTCGTAACGTTATCGTTTATGAATTATCTCAATGGCAACCCGATATGGACAATTATATACGTTGTACATTAAGAGAAATCCCCGTGGAAGGACGATTACGAAACTATAAACAAGTAGAGTGGTTCTTTAAATGTTGGATTGATTTAGCCTTGCGTGTCACCAACATTCCCAATCGAAGTGAAACTAGTGAACACATGATTTGGGATCCTGAAGACAAACATGAATATGAAGAAGCCTTACCAGAAGAGGAAGCTGAAGGAGCTGAAGGAGCTGAAGGAGCTGAAGATGATGATGATAACTATGAAAAGGATTCATCAGATGAAGAAGATGATGAAGAAGGAGAAAATCAACCAAGACTTGACAATAATGATAAACATTTATTACCCAAGGGTTTTAAAAGTAAATTAGTATTTCGAGACAAACGCTTTCATCGTATATGGTTTCACGACAAGGTAGGTGTGAATAGTCATTTACCCATGATCATTCCTGTTAGTGATACTATATCCTTTTACTTGGCCTTTTTCATACTTTATTTACGTGATAAGAATGGTATTTATTTGTACAATGGTGATCGTCCATGGAAGACTGTTGCTGCTGATCTCAAGATGTTCATTACCGAAGAACTAAAGCTTGGAGTGATTATTCATGATAATCTAATTCACAATATGAGACACATGGTAGCAGACACCATTGGTATTATTACTAATTTCAACATGTCGATCATGAAGGATGTAAGTCTAGTTATGAGACATACGCATCAAATGCAACAAAAGCGATATGCTACTGGAACCAAGTGGGGACAAGTTTCTTCTTCATTACAAGATCATCAATCTTACCAACGCGATCATGTCAATTTGTTATACCCGACCAATGATGACAAGTTAAACACATGGAAACTTATGAGTAGAGCGATTCAAACAAAGAAATATATTTGGGGTACCACAGTCATTACTAATCTAATCCCCATTGCCCTTTTAGGTAAATGTACCATTATGAATGAATTTCCCTTGTATAAACATTTTGTAGAATTGGTCAAGGTTCCAGAGACGACCGTACAACAATCCTTTGAGGCATGTTTTCCCAATGCCAAATTTCAAATTCGAGACGCCCCAGTGTTGAAATTAGTCGACTGGAAAAAATTTCATTTAAAACGTGACCGGTGATACAAAAAAAAGAATGTCTGATCTCGAAGGATTTCTTCTTGCATTAGGACTCATCTTGTTTATCATGATCTGTATTGGGTTTTGGGATACCTATAAAAATGAAAAAAAGATACGAAAATGGTTGATCAAAGAATATCATCATCATTTTTCTGGTCCAGACAACAACTTTTATCGTGTACAAAAATGTCCTGACTCGGCTATTATTATAATTTATGAAGGTGAACAAAATTTGTATCAGTACAACTTTCCATTTAAAGTTATATATTTCCAAATCAACCGTGATAATCTGTCTAATGTTTTGGCTGAATTCTACAAGTTACAATCGAATGCTTCCTACAAAATATTATATATCATTGGGAAAGGCTTTTGTGGATGGTTAGCTATTCGTGCCGCTCAATTCTTGAAATACAAGTATTGTCCAAAGTTTTTGAGATTATTAGCTATTGAACCTGAAAAAGTAACCACATATTCACAAACTTTCGATGATAAGGGGTTTGAGAGACATGATGGTTCAGCTTCAATTGATGGCCACTCTCGCGATGACGATAACTGGGTGGTATATTCAGACGATCCAGATATTATTTTTGGAAATGTCGCACCAGTTGTTCCTATTAATCAAAATTCGGATACGCAAATACTCGATACGTTTTTCAATAGATTTAATCGTGTTGCCATTGTTATTACTACAAAAGATAATTTATTACAGTCTTTAGTAAGGCCTTACGTATCACAGATTATTGAGTTTGAGTTTCCTTCGAAAAACCTATCAAATTGTCTAACAGAATTTAAGAAGACCTATAATGAGCTAAAAACCAAATTCGAACTACCCATTGCGGTAATTGGTCATGATATAGGGGGTTGGTTTGCGATTAGAGCAGCTCAATTCATATGCTCAGAAATTCTTGTCTATTCCGTCGTTCACGTTATGGCGGTCGATCCCTATTCATCTGAAGATTGTACATGTCAATACGAATATAACGATGATAATGAGAAAAACGGATTTGGTTTTTATCCACAACAAAAATACCCATTATTGGCTAAAAATCCAAAACCAGTTACCTATGAATTACAAATAACACCGGTTAATCCAACACACTGGCATGTCTATTCAGATAATGATACCACTGCAAAATGCTATGATGTTGTAGCTACAGTTCATCCAGAATCAAATACAATGTATCAAGACTTTTTTGCTCAAGTGAAAGAAGAAAAGAATGTCGACCAATGAAATTGTGCTGTACTGTTTGTTGGGATGTTTGATCCTCATAACTCTTATATATGTATGGAATATCAAGGGACTATTTGTAACCTCGTTTCAATACATGATACGTTTGTTCCAACCTGTAACTAGTTCCCAACAATCAATGCTTAAAGGACATGGTAAACAGAATACAGCCATTTTATTTCACGGGTTCGGAGACTCTTGCGATAGTTTTGTAAAAAGAAATGAAGTATGGTTTGATCTTAAATTTAAAAAAATAGTATGCTTTGAATACCCCAGACCTGCACTTGATCATTGGCTCAAGACGTTTTATTATACAACCTATCAAGAAGCTAAAAAAATCAATGGTATTATTTTATTGTACGGATTTAGTTTGGGTGGATGGTTTGCACTTCATGCGGCCCAATATATTGCCAAACATGACCCTGATAATAAACATAGACTTCGAGTCATTGCTATTGCCCCCATGACCCATTGGCGAAACTTCAATCCACAAGAAAATCAAATTATACCGAAAAAAAGCTATGTAATGGATCCACGCTATGGCGACAGAGAGAATTGGCAAGTTTTTGCTTCAAAAGAAGATCAAGTATTCAAGTATGAAGACATTGACAAAACATATGGACAAGTTGCCACCATCAACAAGGTAAGAGGTTTTCATATGTCAGTACTGCGACACATGAATACAAAATCTGCCATTGAAAAAGCTCTGGGATTGAATAAAGAAAATGTGGAGTGATCTAGACATTGCATTATTGGTCATGGGTATTGTACTCGTATTAGTCATCATTTATATATGGAGAACACCAGGTTTTGTTATAACCTGGATACAATATGTTATAGGAATGTTTAATAATCGAGGAGAAAACCAGAAACTTTTGCAGTTTTCCAATCAAAGTGAAAATGTAATGATTTGGTTTCTAGGTCTTGGGGATACATGTGACCGAATCTATAAATCCAAATTCGTAAGTGAAAGAAAATATTTCAAAGCGGTAATATGTGTTAGATATCCTGCACCAAGTATCGACAATTGGTTGTCTACATTTTTTGAAACCACTTATTCTGACGCGTTACGTTACAAGGGAAAACTTGTATTGGATGGTTTTTGTATGGGGGGTTGGGTCGCCTTGAACGCTGCTCAATACATTGCACAACACGACCCAGACAATTCATCTCGAATAAGAGTATTAGCCATAGCACCCATGACTCATTGGAGAAATCGTATTTCCAACAATTGGCTACCAAGAAAACATGTAAAACTCTATAATAATTGTGGAAATAAAGCGTATTGGCATGTTTACGCCTCGAAAAAAGATGGAATATTTGAATATCAAGATATAGTCAACACCTATGGCAGCATAGCCAAAATTCATGAGGTTGAAGGAACACACCTAAAAATTAAAATGGATTATGACCAAGAGTTGGCTATGTTAACGAAGCTTTAATAAATTTGATAATTTCATCATGATTTTTGGACTTGCGTGAACAGCTATACTCGGTCATGAACCCTAATGGAATCCACGTTTTCTGAATGGGTATACATGATATACATTGATACCAATAACAACCATATCGTGGTTGAGACTTTTTACCATATGGCCCATAGATTCGTAACTCGCCATTACACTTTTCACAACGTTTCTTATTTGACTTTTTGGTCACGTGATCTATTTCTTCTTTTTCTTCTTTTTCTGTTGTTGTTGGTGCCTTGGGTTCTTTTTCCTCTTCTATTTCAGTTTCTACCACATCCTTGGGATAGGTAAAGACAACATCGAATTGGGAAAAGTCTCGTGTGATGGGGGCTGAATCAGGTAATCCAAAGGCCTTGTTAAAATCAGCCATGGCGATTTTGGCAGTGGTCCAATCCGTCCACAATAAGTAGAAAGCATTCATGGTCCCTAATGAATGACGCATCAAGGTGGCAAACTGTTGTAAACGTAAAGGATCGAAATTAATTCGCAAGGCATAATTGGCCAACATGATTGATCTAGATCCATGTACAAAACGTCCTGAAGGATCTAATGCATCTGCTTGAATGTCCAAGGTATCTTGTAAATAATTCTTGATATCTCGCGACGCTTGTTTCCATGCACTCCCTGTGGCATTCACAAACACTAGACTCGAATCGCCAACACGACAATACTTGATGTAGAATAACAAGTAGGGTGATATAATATCCGGCAAGGGACATCGTATAGGTCGATGAGCACCTAAGACTTATTAACAAGAAACATAAATATAAACCTTACCAGTCTTGCCCACTTTATCAAACATGAATAATCGAGTAAAGATTCCATTTTCATAAAGTAATCTGGCCACATGATGTTCTGAAGCATCTGTTTGACGAAAAGGGAACCCCAAATGTAATTCCTTGGTAGCTTGAATTCTCATGGGAATGTTAATAAACCGAATCATGAGATCAAGCCAACATCGTAACTTGGTTCCAAACTCGATAAGAGGCATCTTGGGTGACCTTTCTTCTAGAAATTGTTTGATAAAAGGGTTCAAGACCTCGACTTGTTGCTTTTGTAGACCAAGTAGAATACGATGACGCAATTCCACCATTTGATAAGGATCCATAATTTGAACACCCAATGATCCTTGTGTAATCTTGGTGGCCTTTATGAAATACTTGCTACTTCGTCGATGAACAAAATGAACCACCGAGTCCGTAATCAATTCGTGAATACAAAACATGTACAATGTATACCAAAATACAAGACGTAATTGATTTCCCAAGGTTTTGGAAGAATCTTGAAACCAATATTCCTCCAAATGATCAATCATCTCTTCAAATGACCAGGAATCATACAACTTTTCATCTGACCACCATCCCTCCTCTTTCAGCTTAACCATGAGTTGTTCCACCGATACTTTTTGCTCATTGGATAAAATAGGATCGCTTTTGGATTTACAACTCACATACAATGACGTCCAATTCATCCATGAAGTAGCTTGCTTAGTACGTAATCGTAATTGATGGTACGCTGGAGAAACATACTGACGCACTTGATCATGAATCACTTTGCGTTGATGTACCACTAAATCCTTCTTGTATCGGTACCGAGCCGTACATGGCTGTTCGTTGATGTGTAACTCACAAGCAAAGTGTTTGTAATCAGGATGTTCATTAGCTACATGATCACGAAACGTTTCTACATTGGGGCATTCGACATGACAAATGGGGCACGTATTCATTGGGTCAATCTTTGAATTTAATATACATGTGAGTGAGCATCGGCACGAAATAGTGGCAACTGCAATAATTGCTTGGCGGACAATCGTTTGGTGGGATCACGTTGAAGACACGAGGTAAAGAATTGATGTAGATAGGGTAGTGTGTCATGCATGTCCTTCATACCGAACCATTCTTCACATGGAGTGTTGCAATAAAAGCGTTCCAGCGTAGGTACATCCCATTGATCAATGGGGTATCTAGCGAACCATAGATGATACATGGTAATAGCCAAGGCCCAAATGTCTATTTCAAAAGCATACGCCATTTCTTCATGGTCCACAAAGCATTCTGGTGGTCGATGGGTACAGGTATTGGCCATTCGAGTCATCAATAAATCTCCCTTATTCTTGATAAACATGGCATTGCCAAAATCATGGAGAAAGAAATAATTCTCCTTGTCCAATAAAATGTTTTCACCCTTGATATCACGGATAACAATATTCCTTTCATGAATATTTTGTAACGCAAACAAGAGGCCACCCAAATTGTCTACAAAAAGGTGACGTCGTGTGGCGGGATCATTCTTGTATCGACATACGAAATGATATAGATCAGTCTTCATCAAGGGAAATTGAATCACCAAATGTTTCTTGATTGTGTCATAACCATAGGTGTACATACTCAAGACGCCAGGTATCCCGTTGATTTGTTTCAAGACCAAGACCTCAATAAAGGCGTCTACATAATCGGATACATCCACACATTTCATAACACAAAACTCGTTCTCGTTATTCACAGCCGAAAACACCATGGAATGTTC
>JACCDN010898471.1_pt1 | contig 26160 bp, 25 predicted proteins | sample 7441691 | NCBI WGS metagenome assembly JACCDN01 (sample SAMN15323439, study PRJNA562643) | freshwater metagenome | isolation source: river surface water | place: USA:Blue River Watershed | collected 2017-08-16 | reverse complement strand
TAGCTGCCAGTGATTTTAAGAGCAAGACTTGAAACCAATTCTTCAAATTGAGTCATTTGATAATTGTAATCAGTGTAAGCCTCGTACCACTCAAGCATGGTAAATTCTGGATTGTGAGTGCGATCGATACCTTCGTTACGAAAATTTTTACCGACCTCATAAACTTTTTCAAAACCACCAACCAACAATCTTTTCAGATAAAGCTCTGGTGAAATTTTCATATATAATTTCATATCCAAAGCACGGTGATGAGTTGAAAATGGATACGCTGCTGCCCCACCGTAGATCGGTTGCAATACTGGAGTTTCAACCTCTAAAAATCCACGATCATCCAAGAAACGACGAATCTCTCGAATGATTTTTGATCTGGTCTCAAAAACCTTGCGTGAATCTGGATCTGAAATCAAATCCAAATGACGATGACGGTATTTGATTTCAACATCTGCAATACCATGAAATTTTTCAGGCAATGGCTCAATGGTCTTAGTCAAAATAGTGATTTTTTTTGCATGCAAAGAGAACTCGCCTTTTTGCGTGCGGAAAACATAACCTTCGACCCCGATGATATCGCCCAAATCTAATAAATCAAAAACCTGACGATCAAGCTCTGCCAGCTCTTCTAATTTAACATAAACTTGCAAACGACCCGTTTGATCCTGGACATTGAAAAAGGCAGCCTTTCCCATAGATCGGCTGGTCATCAAACGACCAGCGACTTTATAGTTTGCATCCAACAGTTTTTCACCTGTCTGAATTTTATCTGCGTGTTTTTCTACAATCGTTGTGATCGCGGTTTTGCCATCAAAAGAATAAGGAAACGGATTGATGCCTTTTTCTTTCATTGCATGAAGCTTTTTACGCTTTTCAGTGCGCAAAGCATTTTCGTGACCAACATCGATTCTGTCTTGAGGATCTAAAGAGTGCGGCATATTACAACGCTTTCCCTGCAAAGATATCTTGAACCTTGTGCAATAATTGAATGGCTTCAGCTTTAGGTCTTTGGAAGGCATTACGGCCCATGATGCTACCGAACGCTCCACCTTGTGCAAGCTGAGTCACTTCTCCTAAGATTTCTTCAGTGCCTTTGGCTTCGCCACCAGAGAAAATCACAATTCGTTTACCAGCAAAAGATGATTGCACAACGTGACGTGCGCGATCCGCAAGAGTTGTCACTTTGATACCTTGAGCTTCGTAAACTTTTTTAGCAGCATCTTGCTCTAAGTGCGCCGTTGGTGGTTTTACTTTGATAATGTGGGCACCCAACTGAGCAGCCAAATGAGCTGCATAGGCAACAACATCGATCGCGGTCTCACCGTCTTTTGATAATTGCTCACCACGAGGGTACGACCAAACAACAACGGCAAGACCGGCTTCTTTAGCGTGTCGAGCGGCAATTTGGATTTCTTCATACATGACTTTGCGATGAGAGCTTCCTGGGTAAATGGTAAAACCAATACCAGAACAACCCAAACGCAAAGCATCTTCAACATTTGAGGTCATTGCAGAAATCGGAGATTTGTTTGAAAACAAACTGTCCGAGTTGTTGATTTTCAAAATCAAAGGAATCTCACCAGCATAATCACGACCGCAAGCCTCAATGGCACCCAATGGTGCTGCATAAGCATTGCAACCTGATTCGATAGCCAACTCAAAATGGTAAGCTGGATCATAACCATCTGGATTTTTCGCAAAAGACCTTGCCGGGCCATGCTCGAAACCTTGATCAACTGGCAGGATCACAAGCTTGCCTGTGCCTTTCAGTCTTCCGTGATTCATCATACGTGCTAAATTAGTCAATACGCCGGGATTGTCAGAACCATACCAGCTTAGAATTTCTCTTACTCTTGGTGTCATCTTAAACTCCTTTTGTTAAACGCCGAAAGAGTATTGTTTTTTATCAATCAAATCAAGGCTCACATTGACTTTTGCGCTGTCCGGAATAACAAATGTCCTAATTCAATGATGCAGCTACTAGAGTAGTCACCGACGCGCCTTCATCGGCAAAGGAATGTGTATGAACAATCAGCAGAATCACAATCAGAACTCTTCACAAAATTCACAAAACAATAATCCAGTTAGCTTTCAAGTTAGTTTTCAAACGACTCCAAACCCTGCCACTTTGCGTTTTCAAATTTCACAACCGATTGCTTCTCAAAGTTTTGATTTCACCAATGCCACCGAAGCCCAACGTTCACCGTTAGCCTCTAAAATTTTTGGTTTCCCATGGACCAGTGCCGTATTTATCGGCAGCGATTTTGTCACAGTGACCAAACAAGACTGGGTGGATTGGGATATTTTAGCAGAACCATTATCAGGATTGATCCGTGAACATCTAGAGCGCGGCGAAGCCGTTGAAGCTGTGATTGTTGAACATCAAGCCTCTGATGTTTTAGATACCGACAGTGATGTGGTCAAAAAAATCAAACAGGTTTTAAACACTGACATTCGACCTATCGTTGCAATGGATGGTGGTGATATTGTGTTTTCGTCTTTCACTCATGGCGTATTGGCTATTCATATGAAGGGCGCTTGCTCTGGCTGCCCAAGCTCAACCGCGACTCTTAAAGAGGGCATCGAGGTTCGTATGCGTGAATTGATCCCTGAGGTGCTTGAGGTGGTTTCGGTTTAAGGGCTGACCTCAAATTAAATTTTAATTTTTCCTGATTGCATTTGAGAAACAAAAAGATGAAATGGCAAGACAGTGACCTTGCCGCTTTTTAATATTTCACTGCCCAGATAGACGCCATAGGCGCTGGCGATTTTATTATTATCCAACAAAACATCAAGGCCGGAATTAAATTCTTTTTTCCATTTTTTTGCAGCTTTTACTTCAATGCCGATACGTTTTTTTCCTTTGCTGATTACAAAGTCGACTTCATTTTTACTTGGAGTTCCCCAGTAATTTACTTCCCAACGTTGCGAAAAATAATCAGAGTACAATTTTATTTCATGCAAAACTAATGTTTCTAAAAGTTCGCCTTTTTCAGCGCCCAAATCATCATCCAGTTGTTTTGCTAAGGCTCGAACGACCCCTGTGTCAAAAAAATAAAATTTTGGATTAGAAACTTCTTTTACTTTTGCTTGCAAATGAAGTGGAGCAAGCCTTGTCCCCAAAAGTGTTTGCTCTAAAATATCTAAATATCCATGCAAGGTTGTTCTGGGAACTCCGATTTCACCTGCCAAGTTTTGCAAATTGATAACTTGCCCATTTCTTAAAGCAAAGTGCTCAAGAAATTTCAAATAAGATGGCAGACTGCGAACGGCAGCTTCTTGCTGAACCTCTTCCTTCAAATAAGTATCAACATAGGCTGACAAATAGTCTTTCTTGGCTTCTTCGTCGCCTTTTAAATTCCAAACTTGAGGTAACATCCCAAATTTTAGAGCGCGTTCAATATTAAACTGAGATTCAATTTCAACTTGTGAAAAAGGATAAAAATGTCGAACCACAGCTCTACCTGCAAGTAGATTTACATTTTTCTTTTTCAGCTTTCTTGCGCTGGAACCAGTTAAAATAAACTGAAGCTTATTAGATGATTCAAAAATAAGAGAGTGAACTTCGTCTAAAATTTCAGGCAGTTTTTGCACCTCATCTATAACAATAGTTTTAAATTTAGGATTGCCTTCAACCACCTCACGCAGCAAATTTAAATTAGTAGAGTATTTTTGAAAATCTTGTGCCTTCAGTAAATCGATAATAAAATCTGGGTTGGCTTGTTTTCTCAGCCAGGTTGATTTACCTGTTGCTCTCGGGCCTAATAAAAAAAAAGACTGATTCGGTTTATTTAAAATTCTTTTTGACGTCATAACCGTCATTTTTACCGTAAAAACGACGAAAGTAAAGTCAATATTTGTCTTTTACCGGATCTATCTTCGGAAAAAATCCACATTCATCACGAATAGTTCTTCTTCGGGGGCGGACTCAATATTTTTTGTTTGTTGTTTGATGCTATCTAACAGTTGGCTTTTAATCAGCTCGGCTGTTTTTTTGTCCAAAGAAAAAATGCCCGAGTAATGCAAATCAGCGCTGGTCTGAGACTCTAAACTTTGAATGGCCTGCAAACGCCAATTGGTGTGGTGTTTGACGATATGAGGAGACTCTTGGCCAAGGCGAAACCAATTGCCTGTCAACTGATACTGGTCACCTTCTTTTTTCAAAAGATAATTTTCTTCGAGATAATCTAATATTTTACTGGCGAGATCTGTTGAAATATTAAAATACTGCACCAAAGATTTTCGCGTTCGTAAGGCCGGTACCGAACAAGCAATATGAATTGCCGAGTAAAGCCATGAAGAATAATAAACGCCTTTGACCTCTTCAGAAATTTCTACTTTTTTACCGAGCCTTTCGGTTAACAGTTTTCTTTTCTCTAAAATTTGCAAGATCTGCTGAGCAAAATGTTTTCGCAATGAAACTCGCCCCGCCCTATCTTTGAGAACCAATAAAATAAAAAATTCGGATTCTTCTGTCGAGTGTTCCAAATACTCGTTGGCCAGATCTGCTTGCTCTAAACTGAGCGAGTATTTCTGTGCTAGAACCTGTGAAAGATAGGCTGGTTGCACCCCGATATGTTCGGCAAATTTGGCCTTCTGCCCCCAGTTGTCGGGACCAGAAAGACGCTTGTCTAAGTAATGGAAATGGCTGTTAAATTCAAATATTATGCTCATTTTATAGAATTATTTTCCTCATATATTTCAGTAGGTTATCTATTAATATTAAGTTTAATGATAATAACTTTGCAAAACTTAAGCAAATAAATAAGGCGGTGCGTCTTATGTTGAGATAAATTGCATTCAACAAAAGCGCTGAACCATCACAGGCACGCTTAATGAAACTATTAAAACTGAGGAGAACACAATGAAACGAAATCTACTTAAAACCTTTTTAGCTGTTGGGATTCTGACAACTGTTTACCAATTCTCGGCACCAGCCTTTGCAGGCGAAGGCAATGGGTCTGATGGTGGGAACTTTGCGTTTGAGGATTACGCAATAACCAATATTAAAAAAGTTACCAAGGAATTAGCGCGCACATTAAAATACATCCCTGAATCTGAATTCAAAACATTATCTAAAGAGTTCAACACCAGTCCAGAAATGAAAAAAGATGAACTGATTCAAATCATTCAAAAAGTTGATATCAATGAAGGAGGAGAATCTTACGCCGTTGATAGCCGCGGGCGCAAACGCTATCGCGATTTATATTATAACGATAAGGACAGAAGCATCATTGCTCTACAACTTTTTTTATCTCGATACAATGACTCAGCTTTGCTATCAAACGAACAAAAAAGAGATTTACAAATTCGCCTTTTGCACGAAGCAACACATCTTTTTGGAATTGGTCGCACCTTAGAATCCAATTCTGATTCACGAAAACTGGCTTTGAAAATTATGGAGAAAGTCGAAGATAGCAAAAAAAGTTACCCTCACATTAGCGATGATGTATTTCCATTTAAAAATGGCTATTATTATTGCGGAAGCTATGGCGAAATTCATGATAGAATCGCTGATTGTGAAATTGACAAAGCAAACAATTGGGCAACAGCTTCAATGGAGATTCATGAATCACTGTGGGAATACAGATCAATTAGCGACAAGAATGATCACTGAATTATCCAATCCAATTAACAACAAAACTTCCGTCACAAGATATGTGCATCAAATTGATTTAAATCAAAGAGAAAATAAAGTCGTTTATCTTAACTACAAAAAAAACGATATTTATTATAAAAATAATATGACACCTGAGGTGTACGTTGGTAGCCACAGAGAATACCAAAATACAGCCAATCGACAATGCATTGAGGTCTCTACTCACGATATGATGAACTCAAATCAAAATATATCTAATTTCAGATTACCTTCAGTTAAAGAGTTGCAAGATTTATTTTTAGTCAGCAAATACGTACCACCATACGAAGGCTGCTTTTGGTCCAACGAGAAAGATCTAAAAGTTTGCTTAGATGGCAGCGTTCAAAATGTAAAGAAAACTGGTTTTTTAAATATTTTCAAACCAGTAGCTTATTCGCTTTGCATCGGGAGTTTAAAATAAAAGCCATAGATGATTCTGATTATTTATCAGTCTAGAGGCATCACAATGCCTCTAGACTTCTGGAATCACACCATCAATATCAATAGAATACCACATCCAAATAATATAAGTATTTTCGATGAGCGTTTACTAACAGTAATTTCGAAACAAGAAGATAAACTTATATTTTTTTTAGCCGTAAATTTATTTCTTGTTACTTTTGTTTTACAAAAGAAATATTTTTTCCAGCGCCTGTGATTTTTACCCCAGCATCAAGACTGCATAACAATGGCATACTGAAATCATCTTTATTAGCCGGATCATGAATCATGATGGATCCTGACATATTGATTGAATTAAAATTTAAAAAATAGAGATAATTTTTTTCGCTGATGTAAATAGAGTTTGAATCCATTTCTTCACGCTGTGCTTGTAAATTCTTAAACGTATAAGAATTCTTGACCTTAAAATTATCTAAAAAGGCATATCTCTTATCCACATTTTTCATTAATTCTAAATTGACTTGCAGCTGGTTTTTACTGTTTTTGAGAACTGTTACTGCTGAATCCTCAGTTGAACCAGAGCATCTCATCACGGTTTCCCAGGAATGACTTGCCTGAACCTTTACCGTTAAAATCGTCAACACAATGAACAACCAGGTATTTTTTTTAATCATAAATTCCTCGCAAGGGCTTAAACCGCATTTACACTGCTTACACAAATATATGTGTTCTAAATTGCATTACTTAAGCCAAACTTATTTGTCGCTGGTAATTGAAAAATATAATAGTGATTTATGATCGCTGCTGTTTATCGGTATTTTTACCCTAGAAAACATTATGTATTTGAATTGATTCATTTGCCTATTCAAATTCTTAATACAAGGTTGGAGTCAGCAACAAAACAATGAGAACTAAATCACGTCATTTGGATTGTAGCAAAACTCCTTGGGCATATTGCGAGCACTACCATGAACTTTTCCTGTACCCAAGATGATCGTGCTTTTGCGAGCATAAACGTCGCCACGATACTGAGTACGCACTGAGGTTAAACGAATCTCTAACAGTTTCATCGCCCGCTCTGTTTCGCTGGCTTGTGGATTGGATTGTTTGTAGGCATTAAACAAACTCAAATGAGTTAAATTGAATCCCCCATTTTGCACTACAAAATCATACATCAACAACATCGATCTGAATTCTCGAAAACCGAATGTTTGAAAATAATTTTGTGCTTTTTTGTAAAGCCTGACCGCAGATTCGACCTGTAATGAACGATAGCTTGCAGAATTCGCCATACTTTGAAAAGAGTTTTTCCAACGAGGAATAAATGTTCGACCATCACCACCGGTATAAAGCTGACTCACCGCCCAGTTTACTGAACCAGAGCTTGAACTGAAAGCAGAAAATCCCATCGGGCTTTCATCTAAAGGAGATAAAGACATTTTATTAGGAAACAACTCTGGCGATTCTTCTTCCACAGCAAGTGCTGCCATAAAACTGTTTTGCAACAACATGTTTTCTAACGAAGTAAAATCACTGTTAGCAAAAAAAGACTGCATTTGATTGCGATCTTGAGTGCGAAATTTTAACAACAACGGTTGCAAACTGCCGCTGCCAAAGTTTTGCTGTAACAGACCGAGACTCATCCCCATGCCATCAAAATTATTTGTGATATTAATCCAACCCTGACCACCTTCGTAGCTGCCAGTTAAATTTAAACTGGTAGCCAGTGATTTGCGGTCTTTAGCTGGTAATGTTTGCGGCCAAACAATACCTTGAAAGCTCAAGCGACCACAGATATTTAACGAACCATCAGTGCCGCCGTCCGAGCCATTGCCTGAACCGCCATCACCTGCTGCGGTGTCGCCACCTTGCGAAGAAGCTTGTGAGCTGTCTCCAGAACCGTTTTCTGCAGAAAAGTTTTTTCCACAGGCAGATAACGACAAGCTTGCAACAAACAACCATCCATATGTTTTAACAATTAATTTAGCCATACTCTCTTTTCGGCTTTATTAAGAAAGAAACAAGACCATGGTCTGTGTATTTTTCGATAGAATTTCACAGAAAGTGTCTTAGTATTTTACAGTGAAATTTCCTGGATCTTACTTTTTCGAAGCAATATTTTTGTCGTCATTACTTTCACATTTTTTGTTTAAAATATGACTAAAAGAATGACAAAAAAGATAGATTTAATTTGGGGCGTACTAATTAAATCAAGGGTAACGAAAGCGATACGCTCGTAGGTATTGAGCGCCAAAATAGGAGAGCTATTTTTTCTTTTTTTGAAACCTAAAGGGCTTTCTTTTTAAAAACAGCCTTTTCAAGTTTTTCGATTCTATCAGTTAAATCTTCTTCACCTAAGACAGCGTTTCGAAGCTTTTTATTGATCCAAGTTAAATAGCCAACACCGTCATCTTTAGCTTTCTTTTTAGCAACCTCAATAATTTCATTATCAAGACGAATAGACGTTAGCGTCTTTTGTTCGCGAAGTGCAGATTCGACTTGAGATTTAGATTTAATAGGCCCTTTAATGACGGTACCTTTTGAGAAATCATAATTGCGCTTCATAAAATTTCCTTTCCTTTTTGTTAGCTTTGCGAGCTGAAATTATTCGAGTTATGTTTTCATCTGGATAAGCCACTACGACGACCAGAACATTTAATTTTTTACACATACCTAAATAAACGTAACGTTGTTCGTCTGAATCAGAATCTTCTTTTAAGACGACAACAATGCCGCTTTGAAGAGCTTCTTTGGCCTGCTGAAAAGCAATACCGTGTTTTTGTAGGTTGATTTTTTCTTTTTGAATATCCCATTCGTATCGCATCTACTAACTGTACCACAACGTACTACAAAAGTAAATATGGGCAGACTATGAATATCATAGCTCGAGTCGTTAGTTCGCTCAACGTGTATCATATTGAAATATTTAAGTTTTCAAATGGGGCACAAGTCCGAATACTCACGAGTGCTCGTATCGTATTAATATTTTTTATAGCTTTAATGCGCTGGATCTCCTAGGGCTAGATCAATAGCCTGGTTAACGCAAACAGGGCGCAGAACAAAAGGTTCTATCGTTTTAGCACAGAACTAATTTTCAAAAAATCTCCATCCCCGAAAAGTAATTTAAGATGAGAGCCCCGCATAAATTAAATTTATAAATACCACTGATTCTAGAAATGGCGAGTCTGATTCTCAGGGGACCTTACTATTGACTATTGAATTTCAATCACCTAAACAAAATGATAGTGGCCTAAAAGTTAAAGTGAGGTATGAAAAATGAGATACAAATCGAAACTGAAAAGTGTTTACTTTGAACCGATTGATTCGCCACTTAGTACAAAAGAATCTTTATGGCTTTTATCCACCATCACCGACAATAAAGATGTTCATTTTTTTTTCCAAGAAACAACCCATCTAAGTCTAATTCATCAAATTACAATATCCACCTTTGATGCATACAAAATAATGCAAGAAGGCACCGCTGCGACATGCATCAGTAAATATTTTAAGTCAGATACCCCCTCTGAAAAATGGCAGTACAATAAAAAAGGTGAACGCCATGAGTTGTTTAAAATTTGGGGCACTGATTTTGTTAAAGAAATTTACAGTAACAGTTATTTCGCAAATTATGAGCCTTCTAAAAAAATAGACCAGTTTGAATATTGCATTTACACCTCATCAGAGGTCGTCGAGATGATCACGCAAAATCCCCCCGTCTGGAAAACACATAAAAATCGTAAACTGGCAGACATATTGCGTGAAATCGTCGACAAATTATCGCTCGGATCTGATTAAAAGTAAAAACACAAAAGAAAAGCAAAAACTCAAGTCTCTCCAAGCAAAATGCTGACAATATAGTTTGCACCAACCACTAGACATTAACTAAAAGTTAAGACATAGTGAGCATTCTGATGGCAAAATATACTTTGATCAAAAAAATTACTGCCTATAAACTGCTTATGGAAACTCTCACCAGTCGTCTGCTTACGAAATTATATCTATGAAAAACTCGATTGCTTCTGACATCCAGCACACCCCGCACATCAAAAGCACCATTGCCATTGAAACCAAAGGGTTGGCAAAAACTTTTAAAACTTATGAAAAGCCAGAAGGCCTTTGGCAGAGCGTTCAAGGTTTTTGGAAACGTAAGTACATTGAAAAACAAGCTCTTGCCCCAACAAATCTTACCATCGAAGCGGGTCAAATCATTGGCCTGGTTGGTGCTAATGGCGCGGGTAAAACGACTTTGTTGAAAACACTGTCGGGCCTGGTGCACCCCAGTCACGGAACTGCCAAAGTATTAGGTTACGAACCTTGGAAACGAGAAACTGCTTTTTTAAAAAAAATGAGTATTTTACTTGGCCAAAAAAATCAGCTTTGGTGGGATTTACCTGCAGTTGATAGTTTTGCTTTACTGACAGAGATTTACGATTTAGATCGCGATGCCGCTCGTGCTCGAGTCAAAAAATTATCTGAGCTTTTAGATTGCACTCAGGTTTTACAAACTCAGTTGCGTCGACTGAGCCTTGGTGAGCGCATGAAAATGGAAATCATTGGCGCACTTTTGCACGAACCAGAAATTTTATTTTTAGATGAACCAACGATTGGCTTAGATATCGTTGCCCAATCCAGCATTCGTCGATTTTTAATTGATTATGTGAAAGAAAAAAAACCAACAGTGATTTTAACCAGTCACTACATGGATGATATCGCCAAACTGGCAGATCGATTGCTTTTAATTAGCAAAGGGCAAATCGTTTACGACGGCACCGTCGACAGTTTTGTTAACAAAAGTGAAAGTCGTAAAAAAGTTTCTTTTTACTTGCGAGAGCCATTGCAAAAATCGATTTCTCTTTTGCCACATATTGAACTGCAATCGGGTCTGCAAGAATTTTCAATTGAAGTTTCTGAAGAAGAGCTCGCCCCTGCTCTTTCAACCATCACGCAAATTCCTGGGGTGCAAGATTTAAAATTTGACGAGGCCAATTTTGAAGACATTATTCACCGCTTTCTTGAGAAGGAATCTCGCGTTCTTTCGCCTAGCGGTTCTCACAAATCTTGAATATCGAGTGAATTTTATCACCGATGTAGCGCTTCAACCCGTGGTTACGGGCTTGATCGAATTGACGTTGTGGCAGGCCATCTTTGCCTCGACAGAAAACAATACTATTGGTGGTTTTACCAAAGAATATTATTTATCTTACGTTCTATGGGCAGCCTTCATCAGTCGCATCACCACAAACTGGATGTATGAAATGCGCATGACAGAGGAAATTGATTCGGGATCGATCAATGGCTTATTAGTTCGTCCAATGAGTTTTTTTGAGTATTATCTCAGTCAGTTGTTAGGGTATAAATTTGTCACTTCCGTTTTCAGTTTAATCATTCCATTTGTTTTTTGTTATGCGATGAATTTACCAGTGATTTATTCTCGTTTTATTCCTGCATTTTTGCTCATTGGTTATTATTTAATTTTTACCCACATCTTAAGCTTTTGTGTTTCAAGTGTTGCCTTTCAATTAAATCGTACACATTCACTGACCACGGCAAAAAATTTAGCTCTGTGGCTACTCAGCGGAGAGCTGATACCACTGGATCTTTTACCAGAACCCTATCGTCATTGGATTTTAGCACTGCCTTTTTGTAATGCCGTGTTTGTTCCCGTGGGTTATCTGACCGGTCGACTGAATGATGATGCGATCTTGCATGGTTTTTTTTCGGTGACCATTGGTATTGTTGTATTTAGTTTTGTTGCTCATCGTATGTGGCACTGGGGTTTGAGCAAATACACAGGGACTGGCGCATGAAATATCTACGCCTGCTTGTCGCATTTGCTAAAGCCAGTTTTATTGCCGATCTTCAATATCGCGCAAACTTTGCAACCAGAATTGTTACAGATATTTTTTGGTACCTGGCACAAATCATAACTTTTGAAACCATTTATCATCACACTCAAAAAATAGGCACCTGGGGTGTTGAAGAAATTCGAATATTTCTTGGGATTTTATTTGTGGTTGATGCTTTGTATATGTTTTTCTTCAGTGAAAATTTAGATAAAATCTCTGAGCGAGTCCGCAAGGGCGAACTGGATTTGCTACTAGCAAAACCTGTCAATTCACAATTTATGATCAGCTTTCAACGCTTTAATACAGCCATTATTGGCAACCTCATCATTGGCGTTACTTGGTTGATTTTTTCTTTGATTAATTTCAGCCAGACGCATGCTGAAACTTTTCATTGGTCTCGTTTATTTTGGCTTTTTATTTTAATTCCATGTGGATTGATTTCTGTTTATGTGGTGCGATTCTCATTTGCCACAATGGCTATCTTTTTAACTCGAGCAGAAAGCATTCAATATCTTTGGTTTCAAATTTATCGTTTAGGCATGCGACCCGACAGCATCTATCACCCTTGGCTGCGTTTTGCGATTCTAACGATCATCCCGGTGGGCAGCATTGCCAGTGTCCCGACCAGCTTTTTGGTTGATACACCCAACCCCGCAATGTTGCTGTGGGTGATGATATGGTCAGTTCTACTTTTGTGGTTGAGTAAAAAATTATGGAAATTTTCTTTAAAATTTTATTCTTCTGCAAGCTCTTAAAATTTAAAGTTCAGACCATAGATACTTGGCAGATACTAGGTAGATAATTGGCAATGACATGCGCTAGAACATGGATGAGATAAAATATCCAACTGTCAGAACAGCAAGTAATTTGATATGTGTAGTTGATTTTTCAGTGACCTTATTTAAAAACTCATAACAAATAGTTTCTACCATTTTGTGCCTCTTGTTTTTTGATTTTTGTCTTAAAAAAAAGAGCGCTTATTTACATAAGCGCTCTTTGATTCAAACTTTTAGTTATTTACGTATTGTTAATTTGTAAATATATTTTCAAAATTATTTACACAACTGACTGATCAAACCTTGCAATTTAGACAATTCTTTTTCAAGGTCCGCTGCTCGTTGAGAAAAGTAAGCTTTACGCTCAATTCCAACGCTTGAGTCTTTAACATCATCAACGCTGGTTTGAGACAATAACATTTTTTGTTTTTCAATTTGTTTATTTAAAGACTCTAGTGCAACAGACATGGCAGTCTGTTGTTTTTTTAAAGATTCGTCTAGTACTCTCGCATCACTTAATTCAATTTTTATTTTTCTTATAATTGGTGCATTTCGCTCAGAAGACTGCTGCGCCAAAAAAGAATATTCTTTAAATAAAATCGAAACTCTTTTTTCAGAGTCAGTTATTGAGAGAGCAATTTTTTCTAGGCTTTTCGTCAATTCAACTCTTTTAACAAACATTGATCCCAAGATTTTTTCGTTATCTTGCATGCTTGGTTTCACAATGGGGCCAATATTCATTTGAGAAAATCTTTTCGCATTATTCAAGTCATACTTAACAAAACTCGCCTGATGTGAGTATAGAGAACAAGATAAACGTCTTTCATTTCGATCATTAACTCCTGCTAATGAATTGAAAGCAGTCAATGTAATCGCTACTGTTAGAATAGAATTTAACAACTTCATTAATATCCCCCGATTTAATGTTGATGTGAACCTTACGAATATATAAAGCAATACGAGGGCCAGATCGCAGGTGCCGTAAAATGTCCCTGAACACAAAATGGGTGAATAAAGAATGATAAGAAAATGTCTCACATAGGGAATAGATAGCGCATCTATTGGAAACTCATAAACTATTAATCACTGTCTAAAACTTATTTTTTTGTTATTTTGTATACAGAATAAATCTCAAAATATTACGCTGGTTTTTTCATTTTCTCTTCAGCTGCAAATAGAACCTGAAATACCTTTTCGCGCATGGTTTGGCTGCGGAATGGTTTTACGATATATGCATCAACATGATACTTCTTGGCGAAGACAATTTTTTCTCGCTCATTGCTTTGTTGCGAAGTTACAAATATAAAAGGCGTCTCTTGACGAACACGGTGGCCACGCACGGCCCGTAACAAGGTCAAACCATCAGTCTGTGGCATCTCCCAATCAGAAATGATCAAATCCACCTGCTGAGTTTCGTCAGCAAGCAAACGATAAGCCTCTGTCCCATTTTTAGATTGCAGAAAATTTCTGAATCCAAAATGAGTCAGGTACTCGATCATCAATTTTCGGATCTCATCGTCATCATCGACGACCAAGATCACAATCTGATCTAACTTTATCATATCTTATCAGCATGCTCCTGCCTGATCGGCAATAATATTTCAACCAACAAACCACCCTTTGGATGATTACTTAAAATTAATTTTCCTTGATGCTCAATTTCTACGATTTCACTGCATATAGCTAAACCAAGTCCTGAACCACCTTCACCTTTGGTTGTAAACAGGGGCTCGCGCACTTTGCTAATTAAATGTTGTTCGATTCCTGGACCGTTATCATGAATTTGTAATGAGATAATCTCTGGTGATTTTTTATGAGCAGAGATTTCGATTTCACCACCATTTGGTAAAACATGAACGGCATTAATAAATACATTCATTAATACTTGTACCAAAGAGTATTTATTTGCTTCTAACAAAATAGACTCAAAATTTGTTTTTATCAGATTGATATGTTTTTTGCGAAATTGAAAATTCATTAAATCCAAGGCTTCATTAATTGGCTGTAAAATATCAATCAACTGCAGCTTGACAGGAACTGCTTGCTCATTGCCCTCAATTCCTTGTGCTAAATTTTTAAATCGAGACAATACATGACCTGCCGTTTCAGATGCAGTCAGAATAGTTTCTAAAGCTTGTCGCATACGTTCTGGTTCGTTCTTGATCAATGCTAAATCTGCATTGCCTACAATTTGCATAAGTAAATTACCGAATTCATGAGCCACCCCACGACCGATAGCCGCGACTGTTGCAGTTCTCTCATTTTGTAATAAACGTCTTTGAATTTCTTGAATCTGTTCATTTTGAAAAGCTTTGAGTCTTTTCAAATACCATAACGAAGTCAAATGCCGTGCTTTTTGAATGATTTCGCCTTCAGAAAACGGTTTATTTAAATAATCCCAACGGTCCGTTTGCTCGACACCCAAATAATTTTGTATCGAATGGACGGAACGATCATGGTAGGCCGTTACAAATACTGCATAGATCTCTGAATCTAATGCTAAAGTTTGTTTCACCAACTCTATACCATCAATGTCTGCATTCAACATCACATCGAAAAATCCCATTGCATAAGGTTTTCCTTCTTGCAGGGATTGACGAATTTTTTGCAAAGCCTCTTGCGGAGTATTAACCACCGTAATATCAAATGGTATTTCTGCCGTAGTTTCAGAGGGTGCCGTGTTTTGCAATTGCCGGCTAGATCGTGGTTTGACGGGTTGACCTTGCTCATTGACCGATACTAAAACCGATTGCAAGCTATCCGCCACTGATTTTTCATCATCCACGATCAGCACTCGGCGGTTAAGCTTAGGCTGTGGCAACAAGCTTGAGTTCGCTTCATTATTGTCAGCATGATTGTTCTCAACTGTGTTTAAATACTTTTTAGCCAGACTCATGCCACGGCTCCTATTTTATTATTTTTATTTTGTTTATCATTTTTAGAAAGTGGAAAACTCATTTCAAAAATTGTCTTTTCATTCATTGTGGAGCTGACAAAACGAATATCTCCACCTTGCGATCGCAAAAATCTTCGCGAAATGCTCAACCCAAGCCCCGTGCCTTCTTCTGAAGATTTTGTGGTAAAATGTTTTTCAAACAATTGGCTGTGATATTCTGTCGCTATACCAGGGCCATTATCTTCAAAAGTTAAATAAATTATATTTTCTTCTTGCCGAGTTCGCAGCACGAGATAACCTGCTTGGTTCATTTTTTCAACCGAACGAGAGCGTAAGGCCTGATAGCTGTTTCTCATCATATTTGTGACCGCTTGAATGACCTCATCTTTGTCAATCTGTACCCAGTCCTGTTCCGCTTGCAAATCCAATTCAATGACAAAATTATTTTGCTCAAAAAGATCACTCATAATCTGCGAACACTCTTTAAGTAGGTCGTGCAATGAACATTGCTTTTTTTCTGAATTGACGGAAGAAAGCTTACGCATACTGTTAACGATTTTATTAATTCGCTGACCTTCTTTGGTTACAAAATGAACGTCTTCTTCAAGTCCCTTTATTTCTTTTGCCAAATCATTACGAACATCATCAATGTTTTTAAAATCTTCGTCCCACAAATTCATATTGTTATGCAACTGAGATGGCTTTTGCCAGTCTGCAATCAGACGTTCAAAACCACCCTCTTGATAATTTTGTTTCCATACCTGCTCTATATCCCCAAGTACATTCAAGGTCGGCAGCATTTTATTATTAATTTTTTTCTCTACCAACCCCATTCGGGTTAACAAACTGGTCAATGGATTTAAAACCTCATGTGCGACCCGTCCTGCAATTTCACCGGCTGATGCCAATCGTGTTGTGCGCAGCAAAGCTTCTTGCGCTTCTCTGACTGCACGATTTTTTTCCTCTAATTGCTTGGTTCGATCTTTGACTTTATTTTCTAATTCTAGATTCATTTTTTCTAATTGATCCCGTGATACGCGCAAATCAAAAACCATTTGATTTAAACACGTCGCCAGCACCCCAGTCTCGTCTTTGGTTGTTAAAATCAATGGCGAGCTTAAATCCCCTTGTGAAATCATTTTCATGCGATTCATCAAAATAAGTAACGGCTGTAATATCGATCGCGAAAGCATAATTGCAACCATAAATGCAAAAGTTAAAACCATTGAGCAAAACAAGATAGAACCTTCTATCAATGATTGTATTGCTGAAAAGGCTACACTCTCTGGAGTTTCAGTTAATAGCAACAAATGCCCCTGCAATGCCCAAGCATAAGCACCAAGACGTTTCTCACCATTCACCGCATATTTCATCACACTGACTGTGCCCTGATCATTTTTAAAAGCAGCACGCAAGATCGGATTGTCTTTATTAATGCTCTCATTTTTCCAAAACGATAGCCCTTCTTTGGTCCAGGCCGAAACAGATCCTAATTTATTTTCTTCAACCTGTGTTTGTAATGAATCTAAACTAAAAAAACCCACAACTATTAGCTCGCGAGCTTTAGCTGTAGAAATTGTCATCGGTCGCACGAATGCCAAAATATTATTGGATTTATTTTTTTCATTTGAATTCATTTTTTTAACATCAGGCTGTAAAACAAAGTAGCTGGGCTCAGATTTTTGCCAAAAGTCTTTTGTTTTTGAAATTTTCTGTAATAAAAGTTTTTGATAATTATCTGCATTGCCATTCACTGCAGTATAATTGCGCATTGCCTGCATATTGTTTTTCTCAAACACACCGACCCACAACACATCCGTATCACGACGAAAAAAATCATCACTCCAGCTGGCTGTTGTGGGATTTAAAGACGAGACCGCAAACAATTGAAATTGGTCAGACCATTTTGATATTTTACCATCAATTTCTCGTCCCAAATTGCTGATTTGCTGTTTATGAGATTCGAAGACAAAATCGCTTTTATCATTTTTAAATATTTGAATCGCTAAAAATAAATAGGTCAGGGTGCTTGCTCCCAGCAAACCCACCATAACCAATAAAAATTTATAACGTATAGAAAATTGTACTTTCATTGTCGAATCCTTCAGTAGGATTCTTCGACAAAATTAATGAAGAGCTAGAGTCTAGTCCAGCCTAGTAAGCGGCTTGCGCTGTTGGAATAAGCAATTGAGTGCCAATTAGTAATTTGCTACCACGTCTGATTCTGTTTTCTTCTTGGAGTCTACCAATTGGAATATTGTATTTTTCAGCAATCTCAACCAAGTTCTCGCCTCTTCTCACGATGTGAATTCGAGGACGCCTTGCAATTTTAACTGATTTTCGTTCTGGTATCAGTGTTTGTGGTTTTGCAGAGTTGCTACGATTGTTGACTGGGATGACCAATCGCGAACCTACGCGTAACACCGATTTCTTACTCAAGTTATTCGCCGATCGAATGGCTTGGATGCTCACTCCATATCGATGAGCAATAGTTGTCAGATTTTCTCCTGGACTTACGACGTGGTCAGAATTTGCGGCAACTGGTGCTGTCGCAACTTTGGATTCAGCAATTTGTCTTGATTGAGGCTCTCGATCTGCAGTTTGCGGAGTTTTTTGTTCAACGACCATATTGGTGTTAGATGCTCCTGGATCTGCCGGTAGACCTTCATCTTTCGGAACTTTTAATTTCATCCCCGCTTTTAACTTACTGGCACGAGATAACTTATTCATTTTTCTTAACTCTTCAACACTGGAATTATAATCATCGGCAATCTCCGACAAAGTATCACCAGGCTGCACAACGTAAAAAACACCTTTGCTAGTTACAATCTCGGTATTTTTAACAGCTTCAGTTTCTTCAGGAGTCACAACACTTGCTTGAGTTCCTGCAACTGATGGGTTTGCAGAAGAATTGTCTGGAGTACTAGCTGTAACATTCGATGGAACCGTCGGAGCTTCAGCCGCAGACGTCGGCGCTACCGCTACTTCTGGAGTAGCAACTGCAATTGGCTGGACTGGAACTGGCTTGTTTGTTTTTGCAACGTATTTAACAACGACTGGCTTTTTTCCGCTGCGATCAGGAACTGCAATACGTTGACCAACTTTTAGTTTTTTTCCTTTTTTCAAATCATTGGCATCACGCAACCATGCAACATTGGTACGATATTTTTTTGCAATTGTATTTAAACTGTCACCTTTACGAACTTTGTAAATTTCTGTTTCACCAGCATCAGCGACATATTCGATCTTATCAACTGAAGATTGTTGCGCAGCTATCAAACCTTTTTCTTTCGTATTGATTGGAACTCGCAACTCTAATGTCTGGTTTTTCAAAGGTGCAATCTCACCCTTAAATTTTGGATTGAGTTGCTTTAAATCGTCGTATTCCATTTCCATTCGTTCAGCCATCTGACGCAAATTGACTGGCTTATTCACAGTGATCAATTCAAATTCAAGAGGACTCATATAATCAATATCAGTGAAACCATATTTTGCAGGGTCATTACCAATCAGCTTAGCTGCAATAAATTTTGGGATATAATTGATCGTTTCTTTGGGAAATCTTTTTTTCCGCGCCAATTCCCAAAAATCTCTGGTGTAATGTCTCATCACTTCTTTTTTAACGCGATTTTCGCCGACATTGTAAGAAGCCATAGCCAAATACCAAGAGCCGAACATGCTATAAAGACCTTTAAAATATTCAGCAGCTGCCTGAGTCGACAAAACATAATCGCGACGCTCATCAATCAACGCATTGATCTCTAAACCAAAACGTTTTCCCGTTGGTTTGATGAATTGCCAATAACCAACTGCGGCCGCACGACTCATTGCTTTCGAGCTGAATCCTGATTCAATCAATGCAATGTAAATCAAATCTTCAGGTAAACCATTTTCGCGAATGATTTTTTTCATCAGCTTTGTATAACGAGCTGAACGAGACAAATAACGTTCCATATGAGGTCGTCCTCGTCCTTGAAAATAATTAATCCATTTTTCAACCAAAGGATTGATCTCTGTTGGGATTTGCTCAAGTTCTTCAACAACTACTTTTGGCCCCTCAGGCTCATTAGCGCGAAAGGATTGAACTTCGTGAACCGATGAAATCGGCGCATTAGGATCATTTACAAGAGGAGTATTGGAATCACTAGAAATCTGATTGTGCGCACAGCCAGAAAGTAAATTGAGCAACAGGGTTGATAAAACAACACCAGTTAACAATCGTGAACAATTCGACGCCGTTTTTAATATTTTTTTATTCATTGCCATACGATCAGCGTAACGAAAAGTCCCCACTGTCGCAATGAAGACTGGCAAAATGACGCTTTCCTATCGCATTTCAGACCAAAGAACAGCTGGTAACTGGACCTTTTTCGACGTAGTTTCAAAAAATGAGTACAAAATTGTATTACGCAAAATTGCTTTTACATAAAAACTTGTTTCATAATATGGAAGTTCGTCCATCCACATTTCTGACCATGATTCTGAGCTTGGGTTATCAATCAGATCTTTGATTTCTGCTCGACTATAGAAAAAATTTTGCAATCTCTTTGCACCCGCATTGTAAGCAGCTAGACCAAAGGGCACGTGGCCTCGATAGACACGAATCATTTTTGCCAAATAAAAACTGCCCATTTGAATATTTAACTGAGGTTGAAAAATATCTTCAGGCAAGACAACATCTTTCAAAGCCAAATCACCAACAACTTCTTGCGCCGTAGGGCCAATCAACTGCATTAAACCATAAGCATTAGAAGTGCTCTGCGCTCGCAATCCAAAACCACTTTCTTGACGAATGAGACTGGCGATTAAAATCGGAGACAATTTTAATTTCGCAGCTTGCTCCTGAATCATTTTTTTATAAACCGAAGGAAAACTCCACTGAACAACCTCCCAGGCTTTTAAACTTGTGTCGGAATCACCAGCTTGATTGATCAATCGTATGGCCATCGGATACAAACCAATCCTTGCTAATTCTCGTGCCCACAACACTTGTGATTCAGCAGACTTTGGCAAAGGCAGTTGTGACAATTCATTGACCGCTTCTTTCCACCAACCTTGTTTGGCTAACAATTTAACGCGATTCCAAATTTTTTTCTGCGATTTCAGTAAATAAATCGAACCAGATATAGGCTTTGGCAAATCCACGGATGTTGGCCATTCAAATACAAATGCATTTTGCACAGCATCTTTCGTTTGAGCTTTACGCTCAGCGCGCAAACGCAATCCATAATATGAAAATGGAAATTTATCGATGAGAATTCCAGACTCTTCTTCTGCTCGAGGATTGTTATTTTTCTGCAATGCTCTGATAAGCCAGTACCTTGCGTTGAGCTCGTAACGATCTTTTGTTTTGATGGTTAATACTTTTTCAAAAACTGGAACAGCACTAGAATATTCTTTTTGTCGCAAAAGAACTAAGCCCAATCGAAAATAACATTCTGCTAAATTTTCACCAGCAGATTGTGTACGAATATATTCAGAGAAATATTTTTTTGCTAAATCATATTTACCCAAAAATTGTGAAGACCTTCCGGCCATGTATAATAAATTTTCACTCTCTTCTGCGTCAGCTAAATACTTTAAGGCACTCTCTGAGAGTCGAAGTGATCCTACGTAATCTGAACGTTTATGCAGAGATTGTGCCCACACAGCCATCCGTGTCGGAGCATTTTTTTCCATCAAGCTCAACGCCTTGTCTTGTAATGTAAGATTTTTTTCGTCAGAATTTTTCTGTAAGACACCGTCTGCCAATGTCTGATAAATTGATAAAATTTTATCACTGCTCCATTTCGCCCTGCGCCCGCCTGGAAACCTTTGCAAATATTCGGTGCCATCGGCAATCAACTGTAACAAATCATTACTCAGTACAGAATCGCGCATACGCTGTTCATATGAAAGTTCTTCTTTAGACACATAGTTGTTAATGGAAACATCAAGGTTCTCATCTTTTTTTTCTGAATTTTTGTCTAATTTATTTTTTTCAGTGTTTTTTCCTGCAGTTGTATCTGGTGGTACTTCATTTAAAGTGAAAAAAATTGCATTCAATTTTCCCGAGACTTCTTTTCTATAATTTTCGCTTAGACTTTGTTCGTAATAAAATTGTGCTGCTTTTAACTGAACCTGCAATTGCGCACAATCACCGGCAAAAGCATACAACAATGCTCTATCATTTTTTTCTAATTGATCTTTGATTTCAACCAATGAATCAATTTCTTTCAATGCGCTATCAACCGCCGGATTGTGTTGCGATAGTAAACCCTGAATCAAAGTAAATTTCAAGCGCACCATACTTTTTAAGAGTTCATCACGACTGGCAGTTTGCGAGCTTTTTACAAAAACACTTTCAGCGATTTGCAGAATTTTGATAAGAGGTTCATTTTTTTTCTTTTCTGCATGCTCTTGATTGGCACAGCGAAGTCCCGATATAAGAACCCAATTTTTAACATCCTCATATTGAAGAATATTTCTTTCTGCAAATTGCCGACACTCGGTCCATTTGTGAGCAGCTTCAGCTTGTTTTTGCAAACCAAGAGCATCCAATTTTCTAACTTCCGCAGCGGCATCCCGTTCACTTTTGACAGGAAATCCTTGCCATTGCAGTTTTTCTTCTATGATTTGCGACATCGCTAATTGCGGCAAAAACATTAAAATAAATAAATAACGAAATGAAATTTTTGAACTTGATAAACATATTAAATTTTGGCGGCTTAACTTACTCACTATAGATCTCCTGATGTGAACCAACAGTCTGGCACAATCAAATAGTTCTCAGCAAGCAGAGAAAACAAAATCAACCCATGAATTCACTAAAAAAACGATGGCCACGAAGGTAAATTATCGCTAGAACATGTCATGGACAAAATAAGTTTTATCACGATCACTAACAATCAACCGCCTGCGTCTTTGCAAAACGAAATTTCTGCATTTATGACGAAGTTTCCAATTCCTTGGGAAATTGTGAATAGTAATCAACCAAATTTGACAAGAGCAGAGAATTTGTGGTTGGCATTACAACAAGCTCAAGGCGAATACATGGTGGTGATTCCTGCGGATCTATCGACCCCACTGGCTGACATCTGGGCCTTGTTGCGAGATTTGGCAATCAATCCAAATATTGAATTGATCTTAGGCAATCGACTGACTGATAAGAAAAAATATTTACACCGCAAAAGCTCTTGGCATTCAACTTTAGAAAATATTATTTTAGAAAAATTCAAAAAAGATTCGACAATAGCGACCAAGATTAGTGATCCACTGACACCCTACTGGGCATTACGAAAATCATCTTTTCAGAAAATTCTGAAATCACAAAACAAACCCGTTCTTGGTTGGTATTACACTCCACAATTACTGAAGCTTGCTGAAGAAAATAAAATTTCAATTGCAGAGTTGCCAATTCAATCACAAAAAAAAACTGGCAGCAGCATTCCTCTTTTTAAAGAGTATTTGAGACATTTGTTTTAGCAGACTCGCGGCGAATCACATTGCTTATAACAAAAAATACTGTATGATAATCTAGATAGAATTTATCTAAGAATGTAGCTAGCGAATAGATGGAATTGAACAACGACGATTTAATTTGGCAAAATAATTTTGCATTGTTGTTTTAATACTTATTGGTAGATCATCAGTTCGATTGGAAAATAGATAATCACGACAATCCATCCATGAATAAAACGCTGTATCGCCAAATCCACCGACATAGTTTTCTGCAAGTATCTGAGCAGAGATCTTTTGCGTCAACCATACCAAGCCATTTTCTTTGATAAGATCTTTGCGAAATAAATCAATCGCAATATCTAAAGACGAAACAAAGCCCACTTGCCCTTGGGCCAGCGCTGCGCCTATTTCATTTTTTGATTTCACCGAATAGACTTGGTGAATATATATCTCGGTTGGGATTTGCGGATAGAGTTTGCGTATCTTCTGGTAAACACCAACATCAACCTGGCCATTGTCACCAATCAAAATAAGTTTATTCGGACGAAAGTTTTCAATCAGTTGCACAATACGTGGAACCTTTTTTTCAATATCTACTGCCGTTGGATCATCTTTTAGGCTGAGGTTTTCTTGTTGTGGGAAATTATTGTTATACAAATAAAGTGCTGGCAAAAAATTTAAACCATAAGCTGTCGGCGCATTTGTAACATAGTAAATAATTAAGCCCGGATTTTGTTTTTCAATCAGACGATAAAGTGATGACATTCCTAAAAACTGATCTGTGATGAGTTGATTTGTGTATTTATCAACCGCATTCAAAATATGCGTCGGGCGAATGGTGTCATCAATGTCGCTGATCAAGAGAGGCTTTCCGGTTGATTGTATTTGCGCATGCGCTTGGTGAATAAAACCAATCAAGAGAATAATAGGTAGAAATTGAATTGTTGTCTTCGATACCAATTGTATGGCGGATTTAGCTCTCATCTTTACCCCTCTTTAAGAAAGAAGAGAGCCTAGCATTTATTATTTCTAGAAGGTAATTTTTCGAATGCGATTGCAGATTTTTCCGACAACACCGTCAATAAGTTAGACAATCATGAATTAGAAATTTACTGTGCACTAGATGATTTCCTGATAGAATACGTCACATCTGGTTCAGCCGTTTCTGTTAAATTTCCATGTTGAATAAATACTGGTTTATTAGAAAGAATTGATAATTGCGGATTGTAAAGATCTTCACTTTGAGCTTCATATAGTTTTTTGCTGCCATCGGCGTTGTGTTTTAAAATATAACCTTTGTTCAAAATCATCTTACCAAACACTGATGCCGCAACAGCTGCTGGGACCGAAAATGGCCATGTAGCGTACATTAGAATACTCATATGTTTGTTTGAATCGGACCCGGGCTTCATGATATTCCTGTAATACATTGAGCTCACAGCTGCACTTCCAAGTCCTAAGGTTTTGTTTGCATAAAGCAAACCATTTTTGATAAGCAAAAAATCTGCTAAAAAATCTAATGTATCAGTGGCTTCTTTTGGAGTTTGTCCCGACAATACTGAACAACCAGACAATATTATTCGCGCATTAGGAGCGAAATTTCCACGTAATGGATTTAATGTTAAAACTAGAGTTTTAAGAGACTGTGATTTTTTAGGGTCTAAAATGATATAAAATCCATCCGAATCTAGCGGCCGAAGAGACGACAAAGATTGTTTTGAACCGTGAGACAAAATTGTTAATCCTACAACCTCTTTTTTATCTAAATCTGTCCGCATCCAATTCACAAGTTGTTGGTGTATTCCCAAAAACGTATTTTCACGTATCACAATCACTTTAGCCGAAGGATCAATTTTTTTCCATTTTTCTATTTGTTCGTGTTCATCAAACATGGAATCTCCGCCTCGGGAATCCTCAAAGCCAGTGCTAATAACGAAAACAAGTTTTTGTTTATTTTTTACAGAATATGTTTCGGCAAAACTGTCAGTCAGCTGATAAAATGAGATGAACAATAAGGCGCTAATAATTTTAAAAAACCACTTAAAACAAAAAATAGATTTTTCGACATGATTTTTTGAAAATGCTAGACTCATAATTACCCACCTATTCAATCAACAATTATAAAATTTCTTCGAATCACTTCAGTTGGTTTCAATTAATAAGTATTTCAAGTTCAGTGCCATAGAATTGGCACAACTTAGCTGTAATTCTCAAAATGAGACTCTAAATGGATTTTATTGCTAACTATATGCAATGTATTCGTTTAGACCATTATTTGAGAATGGCCAATTATGGTCGCTAATATTTAACAAGTTAGACAATCTTAAATTATTAAAAATACGAGTGAATGCTATTTGACAAAGGCCATGGGTGAACAAATCTTATAGTTTATATCTGGGTGAGTGGATTCAGAATCCTCAATCATAATTTAGATTTTAATATGGAACAATAATGTAAGATCTTTGCCTGGCATGACTACGATGTTATCTTTTTTGAGAAAGAATAGCGATACGTTCTCCATCAAAAAAGTGTAAAATATTGAACATCGTTTGACGACAAAACGAGAACCTATTGAATTTGCATTTAAAATCAAAGCCTCATTGGATTTCAAAAAAAAAGCGCAGTTTTTTCTACCTTATGGATCAGATAATTTGTTAGTGGATGAGTTGGTTTATTTATTATTAGAATTATTATTGTATTTATTAAGGAGGCCATAAGTATGTTCAGTCGAAACGGATCTTTTGATTCTTGGTAAACATACTTATGGCCTCCTTAATAAGTGGGATTATCGCAGGCGCAAACTATTTTTTAAAATTGGAGCAAACTGAAGAGTCGATAAAAAAATGTTTGACTGCGATTTTAGCTCACTAGGACCCCTTTAGTAGAGCGAACGAGTCTTTTTTTAACAAAATAAAATAGAAAATTCTTTTACACATCGCTCAAGCTTGATGGCGAATTTGTATCGCGTGTACATATGCAGTCCTGACCTTTGGAAAATGTTGATTTGAGATCATGTAGTATATCTATTTTTGAATTTATAAAAAATCGATCAACTTAAGTTTCACGAAAGGTTACCTATGAATAACTCATTAACTCTAACAACGAAAATTACTACAATAACATCGACGGCTAAAGAATTACGGAATTTGAAAAACTCTGAACTCGATTTAC
>JACCDN010574927.1_pt1 | contig 26173 bp, 27 predicted proteins | sample 7441691 | NCBI WGS metagenome assembly JACCDN01 (sample SAMN15323439, study PRJNA562643) | freshwater metagenome | isolation source: river surface water | place: USA:Blue River Watershed | collected 2017-08-16 | reverse complement strand
CGACGATCCAACTTATCCAAAGCTTCCGGCTTACTGTCAATTTCCATCTTAATCTTTGCTGCTGCTTCATCAATCAAATCAATCGCCTTATCAGGCAAGAAACGATCAGTAATATAACGATGGCTTAGTTCTGCCGCAGCAACAATTGCAGGGTCGGTAATTTCCACCCCGTGATGCAATTCGTACTTTTCTTGTAAGCCACGCAAAATCGCAATCGTTGCTTCAACTGATGGCTCATCTACTCACACCTTTTGAAAACGACGTTCTAAAGCTGCGTCTTTTTCAATATATTTACGATATTCATCGAGTGTAGTTGCACCAACGCAATGTAACTCACCACGTGCTAAAGCTGGCTTAAGCATATTGCCGGCATCCATTGCACCCTCAGCCTTGCCCGCGCCGACCATCGTGTGAAGCTCATCAATAAATACAATTGTTTGACCTTCATCTTGGGCCAACTCTTTCAGCACCGATTTCAAGCGCTCCTCGAATTCACCGCGATATTTAGCACCCGCGAGTAAAGCAGCCATATCAAGCGACAGCACCTTCTTACCTTTAAGAGACTCAGGTACTTCACCATTTACAATACGTTGTGCCAGGCCTTCAACAATCGCAGTTTTACCAACACCAGGCTCACCAATTAAAACTGGATTATTTTTAGTGCGTCGTTGTAAAACTTGAATCGCACGACGAATCTCATCATCACGACCGATGACAGGATCAAGTTTGCCCATACGTGCACGCTCAGTTAAATCTAGTGTGTATTTTTTCAATGCCTCGCGCTGACCTTCCGCCTCTTGATTATCAACAGAGTCGCCACCACGAACTGCTTTAATCGCAGCTTCAAGCGCAGCTTTATTTAAGCCAACTTGTTTAAGTAATTTTGCGGTATCGCCCTTATCTTCAGCTAAGGCAAGCAAGAACATTTCACTGGCGATATAAGCATCACCACGTTTCTGCGCGTGTTTGTCAGTCAGATTTAATAGATTATTTAAATCACGAGAAATCGTTACCTCGCCAGAACTTTCAGCGACTTTAGGCAACTGGTTGATTGCTACTTGAAGGCCAGCTTTAAGCGGTTCCAAATTAACGCCAGCACGTGCGAGCAATGATGATGTTCCACCATCATCTTGGTTCAATAAAGCTGAAAGCAAATGTGCAGCCTCAATACTGGTATGGTCATGACCGACCGCCAAGCTTTGCGCATCATTTAATGCTTGTTGGAATTTAGTTGTAAGTTTATCGACTCTCATTACTCACTCCACTTAAGTTTCTAATATCAATTAAATGGGGGAGTATTTTGAATTTTCAATGGGAACAACAGATATTTAAAGAAATGAGATTTACTTCTGATCAGAGACTATAAAATTACGGCCCTCATCATCTGAAATAAGAACCTCTAACTTAGATTGGTTTAACAACTGATAGCTCAAAATCAACTGACCTGATTTTTCAGACAACAAAACTTGCTCAGCTGATTGAGGCGTTATTTTTTTAGGCAATGAAGATACCCAAGCCTCTCCATCAACACGGACATGATAAACAGCTTGCTTAGCAGTAGAAGCCCATGCCACATGCCAACCCCAATCGCCCCCTTTTAAAACTGAAACCTCAGGGAAGTGACACTTAGCCTCTTTGCTGCCGGCGAAACTTAATCGAATAACTGCCGGAGATTCATCATTGATAACAGGCGCCATAACTAAATCAAAAACGCCATCTTCAAACTGCTGTTGCCAGACTCTCACCTTACCCTCTTTAGAATGAAACTCTTGAACCGGACAAAGAGAGCTTGCTGATAAGTCTTGAGCAATAACGCTTAAAGGCATCCAACTCAGCAAGCCAATTAACAAAGCTTTACACAACTGTTTATTCAAACAAACCATCTCAACACACTCTCTATTCCTTAATAACAAAAGGGATTATAATTCGCAAAACTTTATTTTATTAACGCATGCTAAAAACACATACAAAAAGAATCGTCAGTTGGGTCGCAATGTTTGCCATCCTGATGACCTCTTTTGCGCCTATGGTTTCTCATGCACTTAATTTAAGCAACACTAGTTTTGTAGAAGTTTGTACTTCTCAAGGCGTTAAGCTTATTCAAACAAATGATTCAAACTCTCAAGATCAAAAATCTAGCATCGATCTTAATCACTGTTCATATTGCACATTAGCGACTGATAAAGCTTATATCCCTTCTGGAGATATACAGTTAGGTTCAACCCTAATTTCTTCAAGCTCAAAATTCTTTATTGAATACGAGTCTCCAGTTTTACAAGCACACTTCCAATCTTCACATCCTCCGCAAGCTCCTCCAGCACTAATCTAAGTTAAACAAACATTGGTGAATAATCACCTACTCAATGGCTCGTCATGACTTAAAAGTGACGCGCACAATGAAATTAGATTAGTGAGATTTAAATGCAAAAACAACCAAACAAAATAGCAATAAAAACGATTCCTCTATGTATCGCTTTAGTTTTCACTCAACAAAGCTTTGCGCACGACGCAATGCACGAAATGATAACGCCAGAAGTTACAGTTACAGAAGACAAAATCAATCCACTTCCTGCTGCAACGACATCCGAAGTGAATGAGAAAAAGTTAATCCAATTACGCGCACATACCAACGACACTGCTAAGTTATTAGATGGCGAACCAGGCATTAGCTTATACCAAGCTGGCGGGGTTTCTAGCATGCCAGTCATTCGTGGTTTTGCAGATGATCGTATTCGCATCAAAGTAGATGGTATGGATCTTATTTCAGCCTGTGCTAACCATATGAACACACCGCTTTCTTATATAGATCCATCCAATGTCGGCAGTATAAAAGTCTATGCTGGCGTTACGCCGGTGAGCATTGGTGGAGATAGTATCGGCGGCACAATTAAAGTTGACTCTGCCGCACCAAAATTCGCCAAAGCAGGTGAAGGTCTTTTACACGAAGGTCAAATTGGTACTTTTTATCGAAGTAATAATGACGCACGTGGCGCCAATTTCTCAGCGACGATTGCAAGCGAGAATTTCTCAGCACGCTACACAGGCTCAACTGTTGAAGCTAATAACTACAAAGCCGGAGGTAGCTTTAAACCTGCTGGCCAAGCCGCTTGGGGACGAGGTTCACTTTCAGCAGATGAGGTGGGTTCTACTGCATACAAATCTGAAAATCACGCGATGGCGTTTGCACTAAAAAACGATAACCATCTATTTGAATTTAAAGTAGGCGTGCAAAATATTCCTTACCAAGGTTTCGCAAACCAACGTATGGATATGACAGACAACAATAGTCAGCAATACAACTTTAAATACACTGGGCAATTCGACTGGGGTAATTTGCAAGCGAATGTCTATCATGAACGCACCCGCCACAGCATGGATTTTGGTAAAGATAAACAATATTGGTATGGGAACACTCACAACGTAGCTGGCATGCCAATGGATACAAGGGGAAGAAATACCGGTGCTTCATTAAAAGCCGATATCATTTTAAATGAGAGAGATAGTCTAAAAGTAGGTACGGAAATTCAAAAGTATCGTTTAGATGACTGGTGGGATCCAGTTGCAAACTCTGACATGATGGCAGGGCCTAATGCTTTTCAAAACATTAATAATGGCCAGCGCGACCGTTATGATTTATTCACAGAATGGGACGCAAAATGGAGTAAAGAATGGATGAGTCAAATCGGCTTGCGACATAGCACTGTCAAAATGGACGCCGACGATGTTCATGGCTACAGCACGACCATGATGAGTAACTATAGTGCAGCAGCAAATTTGTTCAACAACAAAAGTCATACTAAAACTGATCATAATTTAGATATGACTGCGCTTGCTAGATTTACGCCTGATGAAACCAAGATATTTGAAGCTGGTTACTCGATTAAAAACCGCTCACCTAACTTATACGAACGCTATACATGGTCAAACACCAACAGCATGGTGATGAACATGAACAACTGGGTGGGCGATGGTAATGGTTATGTTGGCAATCTCAATTTAAAACCAGAGACTGCACACACGGTTAGCTTAAGTGGTGAATGGCATGATGCTCAACATGAAAAATGGAATCTTCGAGTTTCGCCTTATTACTCTTATGTCGATAACTATATTGATGCGGTTGCTTTTGGCCCAACAAATAGAGCTGATGGTTTTACAAACCTAAGCCTAGAGAACCAAACCGCTCGATTATATGGTGCAGACATTTCCAGCAATATCCAACTAGGCAGCCTATCTAATCTTGGTAATTTTCGTGCGATGGGTGTCGTGAATTATGTCCGTGGTAAAAATAAAGACACCGGTGATGATCTTTATAACATTATGCCGCTTAATGCCAAGTTTGCTTTAGAGCAACGCTTGGGTGGCTGGACTAATATCGCAGAACTCAAAATGGTCAGTGCTAAAAATGATATTCAAGCCGTTCGTAAAGAGTTGGAAACTTCAGGTTATAGCATCGTGAACTTATATAGCAGCTATGACTGGACTAAAGTGCGTTTTGACCTTGGTATTGAAAACGTCTTTGATAAGCACTACTACCATCCACTTGGTGGCGCTTATTTAGGCCAAGGAGCGACGATGGGAACTAGCGTTACTCATGGCACGCTCGTTCCAGCAATGGGCCGTTCTGTGAATGTAGGATTAACTTTTAAATTCTAATTCTAAGTATCGCTAAGCATTAAAAAAGCCGCCTATTGGCGGCTTTTTTATTAAACCCAAAAGATACTCATATGAATAAAATTACTAACTCTCATTTGTGCTTTTTAAAGCCGTCCAATAACAACAAAGTAACACCACCTGTAATCGCAGAATCCGCCAAATTAAAAGCTGGCCAATAATACTGACCAATATGGAAAAACAAGAAATCAACGACATAACCTAAGGTAAGTCTGTCGTACAAATTACCTAAGGCTCCACCCAAGACTAAAGCTAAGGCCAAACAAAACAACTTCTGCTCTGAATTTTTTCTTATCAAATAAATCATCACAACTGAAGCAATCAAAGCAATTGCAGTAAAAAATAAGCGTTGCCAACCACCTTCTGTCGCTAGAAAACTAAATGCAGCACCTTCATTGTGATAACGCACCAAATCAAAAAAACTACTGACTTGCAGATGCTCACCATATTGAAACGCTTGTTGAATAAGATACTTGGTATACACATCCAACACCAAGACAATCGCGCTTATTAATAACCATCTGCTCCAGGCGTTTTTAAGCATATTTACGATTCTCACCAGCACCAAATAAATTACTTACACAACGACCACAAATCGTTGGATGCTCAGCAGTCGCCCCTACATCGTCACGGTAATGCCAACAACGGTCACATTTAGTGTGTTGACTTGCTACCACATTAAACTTCAAACCTGAGCCAGATTGTTTTTCAACTTTTGCTTGAGAAGTGATAAATACAAAACGAAGCGCATCTTCCATGCGAGCTAATGAGTCATAAGTATCACCATCAACAGCAATACTGATTTCAGCCTGCAATGAAGAACCTACTTCACCAGCGCCACGTTTTTCTTCAATCGCTTTATTGGCTAAAGCACGCACTTCAATAATATTTTTCCAGTCTTGGATTTGCGAATCGCTCAAGCCATGAGCTGGCAAGTCATACCAAAGCTCTTCAAAAACCGTTGCCTCTTTATCCAAGCTTAATGTTTGCCAAACTTCATTCGCAGTGAAGCTCAAAATAGGTGCCATCAAACGCATCATGGTGTGAGTAATATGATGCAATGCACTTTGTGCTGCACGTCGTGCATGCGAGTTTTCACCCGTGGTGTAGAGGCGGTCTTTAAGAATATCTAAATAGAAACTGCCTAAGTCTTCAGAGCAGAAACCAACGAATTTCTGAATCGCCAGATGGAACTCATAACGATCAAAATCAGCCAAAATTTCCGCTTGCAACTTCTCTGTCAGCACTAGCGCATAGCGGTCGATTTCCAACCACTGATCTACTGGAAATAAATCTTTGCTCGCGTCAAAGTCAGCCAAATTTGCCAATAAGAAACGTAAGGTATTACGAATACGGCGATAGCTTTCAGCCACACGTTTTAAAATTTCATCTGAAATTGTCAGCTCGCCTGAGTAATCAGTTGATGCCACCCACAAACGTAAAATATCAGCGCCATAAGTATCCATGACTTTTTGAGGCGCAACCACGTTGCCTTTGGATTTACTCATTTTGTGGCCAGCGCCATCCACCACAAAACCATGCGTGAGCAAGGCTTCATAAGGGGCTCTACCATCAATCGCACAACCGGTTAATAACGAACTTTGGAACCAACCGCGATGTTGGTCTGAACCTTCCAAATACAAATCTGCAGGGTGTTGTAATTCAGGACGACGTTTAAGAACCGCCGCATGGGTAGATCCTGAATCAAACCAAACGTCTAATGTGTCGGTTACTTTTTTGTATTGATCTGCGTTTTCTGGTGCATGTTTCGCTAAGAAAGCGGCACCATCTAAACTGAACCAAGCTTCAACACCTGTTTGCTCTGTCAGCAAAGCGGCTTGTTCTAATAACTCAGGAGTTTTTGGATGTGGCTCACCAGTTTCTTTATGTACAAATAGTGGCATCGGAACGCCCCAATTACGTTGGCGTGATACGCACCAATCAGGACGGTTTTTAATCATGGCTTCTAAACGCGCACGACCCCAGCTAGGGAAGAATTCAGTTTCATCGACGGCTTTATTTGCATACTCACGTAGGCTTTTACCTGAAGCATCAGTTTCGTTCATCCCAATAAACCATTGGTGCGTCGCTAATTGCATTAATGGTGTTTTATGACGCCAGCAATGTGGAAAACTATGATTCAAACGTGCACTCGCAATTAAAGCGCCGCTTTCTTGCATTAAGCCCAAGATGATTTTGTTTGCATCTTGGCGACTTAAACCTCGGATTGCTTCAAGCTCAACCAAACTGCTACTAAAGAATTTACCGTCCGCGCCAATTAAGACGCGTGGTTTTTCTTGAGGGAAATTAGCCCGCATCACCAACCAGTCATCATTACCGTGAGCAGCAGCGGTATGCACCAATCCAGTACCAGCATCAGTTGTCACATGTTCACCGCAGATGACAGGCACTTGGCGATTATCAAACGGATGTTGTAACTGAATGCCATTTAAAGCAGCACCTTTACATGAAGCCAGTGTTTTAGCACCTTCTTCAGCGTAACGAACTAAGGTCGCTTGCGCTAAATCATGTCCAAGGATTAGTAAACCTTTGCTGGTTTGAATGAGGTCGTAATCCAATTCAGGATGCACACTTACGGCTTGGTTAGCCGGCAAGGTCCAAGGCGTGGTTGTCCAAATCACCGCAAATGCATCGCCTGAAATATCAGCACCAAACGCTTTAGCTAATGCAGCCTTATCCGCAACTTTAAAACCAACATCAATGGCTGGTGAATTCACATCTTCATATTCAACTTCTGCTTCCGCTAATGCCGAACCGCAATCAACGCACCAATGCACAGGCTTGCTACCTTGATACAAATACCCATTATTATAAATATCACCCAAAGCACGCATGATGTCGGCTTCGGTTTTAAAATCCATGGTCAGATATGGCTGATCCCAATCTGCTTGTACGCCCAAACGCACAAAGTCTTTCTTTTGGCGCTCCACTTGTTCTTTTGCATATTCACGGCAAAGCTCACGGAACTTAGCTGGCGCAATATCTTTGCCATGATTCTTCTCGACCACCAATTCAATTGGCAAACCGTGACAATCCCAACCTGGCACATAAGGCGCATCAAAGCCGCTCATGGTTTTAGATTTAACGATGATATCTTTTAAAATTTTATTAACTGCATGACCAATATGAATATCGCCATTTGCATAAGGAGGGCCATCATGCAAAATGAATTTTTTAGCACCTTGACGAGCTTTACGGATACGTTGATATAATTTTTTATCTTGCCACTCTTTAAGCCAAGCAGGTTCGCGCTTCGCCAAATCGCCACGCATGGGAAAGTTGGTTTCCGGCAGATTTAATTTATATTTTGAGTCTTCAGTCATTACAAACTTTCAATCTTGATTAATGCTTTTCAAAAAATCTCGTGCTACTTTTGCATCTTTTGCAATCTGAGCGCTTAAGGCTTCTAAGCCATTAAATTTCATTTCATCTCGAATCTTGTGAAAGAACTCAACATGTACATGTTGATCATATAAATCACCATCGAAATCAAACAAATGGACTTCAAGCAATAATTTAGGCACCCCGGCTATCGTTGGTCTTACACCTAAATTTGCAACTCCCTTCAAACCATCTAATTTTACTGCATACACGCCTTTTAAGGCAGGGCGCTCATGGCGCATATGAACATTAGCTGTTGGAAAGCCCAATTTCCTACCCAACTGCGCACCATGAATGACTTTTCCGCTAATGCTATATGGTCGACCCAGTAAACGCTCTGCAAGTTTAAGATCACCAATGGCCAAGGCATTTCTAACGCCTGTGCTAGAAACCCTTATTGCTTGACCTTTGTCATCAAAATTAACTTGCGGCAAACTCATCAAATCTAAACCGGCTGAAGCAATGTCAGCAATACCGCCACGACGACCAGCACCAAATCTAAAATCTTCGCCAACTAATACTGTTTGAGCATTTATGGATGAACGCAAAATCTGATTGATAAAGTCGTCACTACTTAAACTGGCAAAAGCTTGGTTAAAGCGGCACAAATAAACTTTATCGATTCCAATTTTCACAAACCATTCCAACTTCTCTCTTAAAGAAGCAAGTCTTGCTGGTGCTTGATGAGGAGTAAAAAACTCGCGCGGATGCGGCTCAAAAGTCATGACTGCTGATTCTAATTGCCTAGATTTAGCAACCGTTGTTAGTTGCTCAAGCAAAGCCTGGTGTCCTAAATGTACGCCATCAAAATTGCCTATTGCCAAAGCACAAGGCGCACTACCTTCAGGAAAATGTCTAAAAACCTGCATATTAACGATTAGTTCGCTGAATAAAGTCTTTAACGCGAATACCCAACAACCAAAGCACAGCAAAGTAAGTGATCACGCCAATCACAAGCAACACTGACAGATGGATCAATTTAGGGATTAAGTGATATGCCATCCACATGGCATCACTACCTGCCGCTAGATGTAACACAAAAGCCATCGCACCCACTGCAATTGCAAGCTTAGTCATAAAGGCGGGCCAGCCAGGCTGCGGCTTATAAACATTTGCTTTACGTAAATAATAATAAAGCAATCCAGCATTCATACACGCTCCCAAGCCAATGGCTAGCGCCAAACCTGCATGCTTAAATGGTCCAATGAATAATAAATTCATTAACTGCGTTGAGGCCAAAGTAAATAAGGCAATTTTGACTGGCGTTTTAATGTTTTGACGCGAATAAAAAGCTGGCGCTAACACTTTTATCATAATCAAACCTAGCAAACCTAAGCTATACGCCATAAGCGCCTGTCTTGTCATCTCAACATCTAGCTCACTAAATGCACCGTAGTGAAATAAGCCAGTGACAAGAGGAACAGAAAGTACAGCTAACGCAACTGCAGCCGGCAAAGCTAAAATAAAAGTCAGACGCAATCCCCAATCTAGCAGCTGAGAATATTCACCATCAGCTTTGTCTGCATAACTTTTGGCCAAGCTTGGTAACAAAATAGTACCTAAGGCCACGCCCAAGACTCCCGTTGGGAATTCCATCAGGCGATCTGCGTAGTACAACCATGAAACACTGCCCGTCACTAAAAACGAAGCAAAAATCGTATTAATGAGTAATGAAATTTGAGCAATTGAAACACCAAAAATAGCGGGACCCATTAACTTCACAATGCGCCACACACCTTCATCTTGCAGATTTAGCTCATAGCGAGGCAACAAGCCTAGTTTCCGCAAATACGGCCATTGATAAGCCAGCTGTAACAAACCACCAACAAAGACTGCCCAAGCGAGCACCTTGATTGAATTATCAAAATAAGGGGCAACAAATAAAACTGCAACGATAAAAGAAATATTAAGCCAAACCGGGGTAAGCGCTGGCACACTAAAATTGCTATAAGTATTGAGCACGCCACCAGCGAGCGAAACCAATGAAATAAAGAAAATATAAGGGAAGGTGATACGAAGCAAATCAACGGTAAGATCAAACTTTGCTTGGTCAGCAATAAAGCCTGGTGCGCTCACTTGAACGACCCAAGGGGCAGCAAGCATCCCCACAATCGTTATCAATACTAAAAATAGACCAAGTAATGTTGCAACGTGATTGATGAGTGCTTTAGTTTCATCAAAGCTACGCTGTTTTTTATACTCGGCCAATATCGGCACAAAAGCTTGAGAAAACGCACCTTCTGCAGAAATTCGACGCAATAGATTAGGGATTTTAAAAGCGACAAAAAACGCATCGGTCACAACACCTGCGCCAAAAACACGCGCAATCAGGGTGTCGCGCACGAACCCCAATATTCTAGAAATAAATGTCATGCTACCAACGGTAGCCAGTGCTTTTAGCAAATTCATTGCGTGGGCATTTGTCATGTAAAATTTAAAAAGTAATGCACTTATTTAAAAGTGCATTTATGTGTCATGATTTTAGCATGAGCGCTTAGCAAACCCATTGATTAAAGCGTGCTATTAACATTAGGTTTGGTTTATCAGCATAAAGGTAAGCGTTATAAGATTAAACACGCACAAATTCTTGCAAAACTAGAAATAAAACGATATGATGCTCGGCTTCGTATTTTGTTAATTAGGAAAATTCATGGCTAATACCGCGCAGGCAAGAAAACGTGCTCGTCAGGCAGTTAAGCAACGCGCCCATAACGCCAGCTTGCGTTCTACTTTGCGCACCGCGATCAAAAAGATCATCAAAGCGGTAGAGGCTGGTGACAAAGCTGCAGCACAATCAGCATACTCAGAAAACGTAAGCGTGATTGATCGCATTGCTGATAAAAATATCATTCATAAAAACAAAGCAGCTCGTCATAAGAGCCGTTTGAATGCATCTATCAAGGCAATGGCTTAATTAAGTCTTTGCTTTAAAGCACAAATAAAAAAGCCGAACTGATGTTCGGCTTTTTTATTATCTCTATCTGATAAAACCTTTATCAGCCGATACCTAATTCAGCTCTCGCTTTAACGGCACCAACAATCACCGTTTCTTGCTCAGCACCAATCACCGTAAAGTGGCCCATTTTACGACCTGGACGAGGCTCATGCTTGCCATACAAATGTAATTTCAGTTCAGGATGCGCAAAAACTTTGGCCCAATCAGGCTCACTAAAGGAACCATTACTAGCAAATTTCCAAACGTCACCCAAAATATTTACCATCACGGCTTGGCTATGAAGACGTGCATCACCTAAAGGCAAACCAGTTAACGCACGCAATTGCTGTTCGAATTGATTAGTGACACAAGCATCAATCGTATAATGCCCAGAATTGTGAGGCCTAGGGGCCATTTCATTGGCAAGCAACTGGCCTTCACTCACAAAAAACTCAACGGCCATCACACCGATATATTCTAATTTCTCAGCAATTTTAATCGCCAATTCGCGCGCTTGCTTTTGGATAGATTGCGGCGCACGGGCAGGTACGATACTCACATCCAAAATACCGTTTAAATGACTATTTTCAGCCGTAGTATAAACTGCAACGGATCCGTTCGCTTCCCTTGCCAGAACCATTGAAACTTCATAATCCAAGCTCAGCATTTTCTCTAAAACACATTGCTCACCTTTGAATGTTTCGAATGCTGCTAGCGCTTGTGATTGATTAGCAACGCGAGCTTGGCCCTTACCGTCGTAACCAAAACGGGCAACTTTTAGAATGGCAGGATAAATATCAGCGCCATCTGTAGGCAAATCAGAGGCAACATTCACAACAACGAATGGCGCAACAGGAATGCCAGCATCACGAATAAACTGTTTTTCCAATACACGATGCTGAGCAATAGAAACTGCATGGGCTGAAGGCCGCACAATGCGACTTTGAGCTAATGTATCCAGAGTGCTTGCAGGAACATTCTCAAACTCAGTCGTGATTGCTTCACAAGTTTCGGCCATCACCTTTAATGCCGCTGAATCGTCATATGCAGCACACAAATGCACATCAGCAATCTTACCAGCCGGGCTATTTTTATCCGGATCTAAGACCGTCACGCGATAACCCATTTCATGAGCTGCGATGACAAAGAAACGGCCAAGCTGACCGCCACCCAACATCCCCAGCATTGCTGGAGGAAGAATCACAGGAAAACTCAAGGCTGCTCCGTTAATGTCATATTTAATACTTTAGCGGTTTGAGCCGCACGAAAATCTTTTAATTTTTTAGCGAGCACTTCATCCGAAGTGGCCAATATAGAAACTGCAAACAAGCCTGCATTCGCAGCACCAGCCTCACCAATTGCAAATGTCGCAACAGGCACCCCTTTAGGCATCTGAACAATCGACAACAATGAGTCTTGCCCTTGCAAATGCTTAGAAGCAACCGGCACACCAAGCACTGGTAGTGTTGTCTTAGCCGCAACCATTCCTGGCAAATGCGCCGAGCCGCCAGCGCCCGCAATAATTACTTGAAAGCCTTTTGATGCTGCTGTTTCAGCAAATTCAAACATTAAATCTGGAGTGCGGTGCGCTGAAACGACTTTTGCTTCATAAGCAACGCCAAAATCCGCAAGGGCTTGGGCTGTCAATTTCATTGTCGGCCAATCGCTATCCGATCCCATAATAATAGCTACTTTTGGTAATGTATTCGTCATCATGACTCCAGCTTTTACAAAAGAATAAGATTATCGCGATGAATCAATTCAGCTTCATCCACATAACCCAAAATAGAAGCAATTTCGCTACTAGGCTGACGCAGAATCCTGGCGGTTTCCGCCGAGGAATAATTCACTAAACCACGCGCAACGGTCTGCCCTTGCGGATCTAAACATGCAACAACATCGCCACGCTCAAAACTACCTTCCACACCAATCACGCCAACAGGCAATAAACTTTTGCCATCGGTAAGCAATACTTTAACCGCACCTGCGTCTAAATGTAACTCTCCACTCACTCTAAGATGATCAGCCATCCATTGTTTTTTAGCGAGCATCTTGGCCTGTTCCGAACGCAAATGCGTGCCAACTGCCTCACCAGAGGCAAGCCTCACTAGCACGTCAGCCTCACGTCCCGAAGCAATGACAGTGTGAGCACCACTTCTGGATGCACGTTTAGCTGCAAGAATCTTGGTTAACATGCCGCCAGTACCTACATTACTGCCAGCTCCACCCGCCATTTGTTCTAGCGCTTCATCACCTGCGATAGCATGTTGGATAAATTTCGCATCAGGATTTTTGCGTGGGTCTGCTGAATAAGGCCTGATTGATCAGTCAAAATCACTAAAGCATCAGCCTCAATTAAATTGGCGACCAAAGAAGCCAAAGTGTCGTTATCACCAAAACGAATCTCATCTGTCACGACAGTATCATTTTCATTGATGATAGGAATCACACCCATCGCAAGCAAAGTTCTCAAAGTGCTACGCGCATTCAAATAACGCTTACGATCAGCCAAATCATCATGTGTGAGTAAAACTTGAGCAGTATGCAAACCGTGCTGACTAAAGCAACTCTCGTACATTTGTACCAAGCCCATTTGCCCAACGGCTGCCGCCGCCTGCAACTCATTGACCGCGGTTGGGCGTTTTTTCCAACCTAAGCGCTGCATCCCCTCAGCTACGGCACCACTAGAAACCAAGACTACCTGTCTAGCCTCCATGCCACCGACTGGACGAACCAATCGCGCAATCTGGCCAGCCCAAGCAGCAATCGCAGCTTGATCTAAGCCTTCGCCATTATTAGTTACTAAGCTAGAACCTACCTTAATTACTAAACATTTAGCATCGGTCAATAATGAGGACTGATTAGTCAATTTAACCCTTTACTCTTGATTCGCTAACTTTGCTTGCCGCGCCAACTCTTGTGCGGCATGTTTTTCTTGTCTAGCTAGCTTTTGTGCAGCACGCTCTAATTCTAACGCAGCCTTTTCGGCTTCTGCATCAGCTAATGCTTGGGCATTTACTGCTTCGACGTGATCCATAATGGCGTAAACAAGCTCCTTACAGCCGCCACCGCTAATTGCAGAAATCGCATAACAAGGGCCTTCCCAACCGTAAGCCTTAACAAACTCTGCAACTTTTTCAGCAGAATTTTCCAGCATATCTACTTTGTTGAGAATTAACCAACGCGGCTTGTTATAAAGCTCTTCGTCATATTTACGTAATTCTTCAACAATTGCTTTAGCTTCAGCCACGGGATCAGCCATTTCATCAAATGGAGCCAGATCAACAATATGTAACAACAAGCGTGTACGCGCCAAATGACGTAAGAATTGATGACCTAATCCAGCACCTTCAGCAGCGCCTTCAATTAATCCTGGAATATCTGCAATCACAAAACTACGATTGGTATCTACACGAACCACCCCAAGATTAGGATGCAAAGTCGTGAATGGATAATCCGCTACTTTTGGTTTAGCTGCAGAAACTGAACGAATAAAAGTCGACTTGCCAGCATTTGGCATCCCTAGCAGACCGACGTCAGCCAAGACTTTCAATTCCAAATACAATTCTATCTCTTCGCCGGGCTCACCTTTGGTGCATTGGCGCGGAGAACGATTCATACTTGATTTAAAGTGGATATTACCCAAACCACCTTTGCCACCTTTAGCCAACATCGCTCGTTGACCGTGATCAGCCAAATCCACTAAAAGTTGCCCTGAAGCTTTATCGCTAATCACCGTTCCAACAGGCACTCGCAAAATCATATCTTCACCGCCAGCGCCATAACAATCAGAACCTCGACCATTTTCGCCGCGTTGAGCACGGAAAGAACGCGTGTAGCGATAATCAACTAAGGTGTTGATATTACGATCAGCTTCAATGAACACAGAACCGCCTGTACCACCATCGCCACCGTTAGGGCCGCCCATAGGCTCGTACTTTTCACGACGAAAAGTAGCTACGCCATTACCGCCGTCACCAGCGAAAAGCTTAATAGTCGCTTCATCTATAAATTTCATGACTTACCACACACATTCATATTAACCGTCTCGACCAAGCACAATATCGACAAAAAATCTTAGTATGATTCCAGTACGATAATACAGCTAGTTAGCCCGTTATAAAACAAAAAAGCCCTACCAACAGATAGGGCTTTTGGAATACCAAATCCAAATTAAACTGGAACGATATTAACCATTTTGCGGCGCAAAGCACCTTTTACTGCAAATGTTACTTTGCCATCAACTTTAGCGAATAAAGTATGGTCTTTACCCATGCCTACGTTCTCACCAGCATGCATACGTGTACCACGTTGACGAACAATAATACTGCCAGCTGAAACCACTTGCTCACCAAAGGCTTTTACGCCTAATCGTTGGGCTTGTGAGTCGCGACCGTTACGGGAACTCCCGCCTGCTTTCTTATGTGCCATTTTTTACTCCTTATTCAGCTGCTTTAGCTTTAGTAGCTTTAGCTTTTGCTGGTTTTGTTGAAGCGCCACCGAAATCACCAATTTGGATTTCTGTATAGCTTTGACGATGACCTTGTGTCTTACGATAGTGCTTACGACGACGGAATTTGAAAATCATTACCTTGTCGCCACGGCCGTGTGATAACACTTTAGCTGTCACGCTTGCGCCAGCGATTAAAGGTGCACCAATAGTGACATTCTCACCATCAGCCATCACTAACACTTGATCGATAGTAACGTCGCTACCGACATCACCAACTAATTTTTCCACCTTAAGCCTTAAGCCAGGGGTTACGCGGTACTGTTTACCGCCAGTCTTGATGACTGCATACATGATTGAGCCTCGTTTGCTACGCATTAAAATCAATCGCGCATTATACGTAAAATTCGGACTTAAGCAAACACAATCTCCAATTGAAATCAAAAAACTTACATCCAAAAACGTAGGAGTGGCTTTAATGGACGTAATTTAAAACACTAGGGGACTCTATGATAAAATTGCATCAAAATTTATCTGGTCTATTTCCGTGTCATTAGCACTTATACAATCTAGCATTACTGAAGACATGCGCGCTGTTGACGCGGTTATTCGAAAATCATTGCACTCAGAGGTTGTACTCATCAACCAAGTCGCAGACTACATCATCAACAGTGGAGGCAAGCGCTTACGACCAGCTCTTGTTTTACTGTCTGCCGGCGTATTTGGAAAAATCGAAACGCGCCATCACGAATTAGCAGCTGTCGTTGAGTTCATCCACACCGCCACTTTACTACATGACGACGTCGTAGATGAGTCCGCATTACGACGCGGTCGCGCAACTGCGAATACATTATTTGGCAATGCTGCCAGCGTCCTCGTAGGAGATTTCGTATATTCACGTGCCTTTCAAATGATGGTCGGTGTTCAGAATATGCGTGTCATGGATATTTTGGCAGAAGCCACCAACATTATCGCGGAGGGCGAAGTCCTGCAGCTCCTTAACATTAATGACGCAGATATTAGTGATGATGACTACCTACGTGTTATTCACTACAAAACGGCTAAATTATTTGAAGCTGCAACGCGTTTAGGCGCTGTTATTTGCCAAGCCTCTACTGAGGATGAAAACGCCATGGCAGAATATGGCATGCGCTTAGGCACGGCATTTCAACTCATCGACGATGTGTTGGACTTGAGTGGTAATAGCGAAGATATTGGGAAAAACTTGGGGGATGACATTGCAGAAGGTAAACCAACACTACCTTTACTGTACGCAATGCGTCATGGCGATGCAAAGCAAAGTCAATTAATTCGCCATGCTATTGAACAAGGTGGCCTAGAAGATTTTTCAGCCATCATACAAGCTGTAGAAGAAACCGGGGCTTTAGACTACGTTCGAAATATTGCCAAACAAGAAGCCGAGCTAGCATGTAAAGCAATTCAACACTTACCTTCCACCCCACAACATCAAGCACTTATTCAACTTGCAGAGTTTTCGGTAAGCCGTACTTTTTAATTGAATGTAATTGGTTCGCCGTCTTCAGCGTTAAAGTAACTAAGCTGAGCCCAATCGTTCTTACCATTGGTGAGCGTTCCATCAAATAGCGCCTGACCATCCACATCAACCACTGCGTAGCCACTGTGATAAAGCGTCACTTCTGCTTGCTTACGACCTAAACGCATTGCGTAAGTAAGGTAGTGCTCATTCTCCTCTTCATCGAGAAGCTCCCAGTCATCATGACCTGTAAGCTGAGCCAGCCAGCCATTCAGATCCACTTCAACACGGCACACAATAGGCTTAGACCAAGCATTAAGCTGCTCATCTTCTAACAAGCTAGACTCGATTGAAGTTTCTACGCTCATATGTGTTACCTTTCAAAACAATTTATTCTTATTATATATTGGTGGCTACTTTTTACATTTCAATAGAGCAACATTTTTATCTTCTTGCTCACCCCTTCTTTCAGTGAGAATATGCTAAAACTTAACATCATGAATCAATAGAAATAAGATTATGTTCAAAATAAAGCCTGCGATTACTCACGCAATCCAAGTCAACATTACTATATTGATCGAATCAGCAAGATTAGGATAACCAAGGTTGCTTATTATTGGCTTAACTGGAGGAATAGGTAGCGGAAAAAGCGAAGTATCACGCTTATTTTCTGAGCTTGGCGTTCCCATCGTCGACGTAGATGTAATCAGTCACCAACTCACAGCCAAAGGTCAAAGTACATTACAAGCAATTGCCAATCAATTTGGCACCATCGTTTTGAATAAAGATGGCAGTTTAAATCGGGAGCGTTTAAGAGAAATAGTATTTAACAAGCCTGAGGCACGACATGCACTAGAGGCTATTATGCATCCGGCCATTTATGAAGAAGTGATGATAGAACTCAACAGAAATAAAGCCATTCCCTATCAGATCTTGGTAGTTCCTTTGCTATTTGAAAGCACTCGTTATCAAAAGTTGATTAATCATTCGCTAGTGATTGATTGTGATAGTGCTACTCAAATTGATCGCGCAAGTAAAAGAGATGGTTCAAGTAAATCTCAAATTGAGAAAATCATTGCGGCACAAATTCCTAGAGAAACTCGCAATCAACTTGCTGACGATATTATTACTAACAATGGGTCGCTGAATGATCTTAAAGAAAAAGTAATCCAACTAAATGATAAATATAGAAATACTTGCGCTGTTACCCAATCGACCTCATAATCCATTTTAATCATAAGGTTTAACGAAAAAAGACTTAAAGAAATAAGACGGTGCCTACTTACGAATTTCCCTTTAACGAACGCATTCGGACGCTTCTGCGCCTTGAGGATCTGTTTTCCAAAGTTCTGTTAAATATTGAGTCGAAACAGGCAGCCAATCATCACAACGCCATCATTTCTTTCTTTCAAATTCTTGATTTAATTGACCGTTCAGACCTCAAGTCAGACCTAGTCCATGAACTAGATCGCCAGAAGGCAATCCTCACCCACCTATCAGACAATCCAAGCATTGATTTATCAGTTTTGGAGCCGATTCTAGACAATATCAACGCGGTCAGCACCGAACTTAAAAATGCTCCCAACAAACCCGGCCAACCATTACGTGAAAACGAGTGGCTAATGACCATTAAGCAACGCGCAGTAATTCCCGGTGGCTTATGTGAATTTGATTTACCTTCGTATCATTACTGGCTAGAACAATCAGCAGAACATCGCCAACACGACCTTAAAGCTTGGATGGCGAATATTGTTCCAATATACGATGCTTTAAAAATCATTCTTAACATTATTCGAGGTAGCGGTAAAAAAACTCAGATCACTGCCAATAGAGGCGCTTATCAGCAAATGCTGGGCGGTGCTAAACCAGCACAAATGCTCAGCATACAAGTTGATGATGCGCTCACTTGCTACCCTGAAATAAGTGCAAATAAATATGCGATCAACATTAGATTTATTTCAATGAGCCAATCCAAGAAACCGCAACCCTCAGAAATTGATGTTCCATTTAATTTAACTCTCGGCAACTTATAAGCATCATGCAGTCTTCGAGTCCCAAAAAGCGTATTGTCACCTGCCCACAATGCGGCGGTGAATCTGAATTTAGCCCTGAAAACAAATACAGACCGTTTTGTTCAGAGCGTTGCAAACTAATTGACTTGGGCGCTTGGGCCAATGAAGGTTATCGCATTCCAACCCCGATCACGCCTGAAGATTTAGAAAACGAAGAGTTTAATCATTAAGCTAAGAATGAAAACGATGTCCCTACTTAAGAAAATTGGTTTGCCTTTACTAAGCGCTATGTTCATAGCATCCATCCTAATCTCGGCTTGTAGCAAGCAAGACTCTATCGAAATAAAAAATCAATGGGTTCGAGCAAGCAATGATGGGCAGGATGTAAGCGCAGCTTATATGACGATTGTAAGCAACGAAGATACTAGCTTAATTGCAATTGATAGCGATGTTGCAGATGTAATCGAAATACACAGCATGAGCATGGAAAACGGTGTGATGAAAATGCGTATGCTTGATACGCTTGATTTGATAGCAGACAAACCCACCGAACTCAGTCCTGGTGGATTTCATCTAATGCTTTTTGATTTAAAGAAACCTCTAACCGCAGGGAAAGAGGCGCATTTCACATTGCACTTCAAAAACAAAGCTGGACAAGAAAAAACAATCTCTATCACTAGCCCAATTAAAGCTGAAGCTCCTTAATTCTTGGCGTCTACTTTAAACGGAATTTGGTAATGCATCGTTTCTAGTTGGGTTTTTATTTCAAGCTCTACCACCCAATCACTTCGACCCTGCACACATACGGGCAAAGTAACTTCAGCAAACCACAAATCCGAATCAGGGCGCTTAAGCAAATGATAACGATTAAGCCCCATTTCCATTCTTTCCATTGCAAAACTAGCATAGACTTGCCTGGCATTTACTGTTTCCAACTGCAATCTAATCGGTTTCATCACCTGTGGTGAGTTAAGAAACTTTAGCTTAAATAAGTCATTACCACATCCACTCACAATATCGGTACAAACCAACTTTTGCGCCACAGGTTCAGTTCGCTTAACCCATATAACAATACTAGCTAGCGTAAAAATACACACAACCGAAATGATTTTGTAATAACGACTCATTTATTAATTCCAAATTTCTCTAAGCATTGCAACACCATGAGCCCCTGCACGCCAGGCTTGATTTAAATGGGAAGGCTTCATACCGCCCAGCGCATAAACTGGCAAAGGGTAATCCTCAATCAATGTACTAAAGGCTTCCCAACCCATCGCTGAGTCTTGCGGATGACTTTTAGTTGGCAAGACTGGTGAAAGCACAACAAAATCTAAACCCAGTTTTGCCGCATGTCTCAATTCAGACACTTGATGGCAAGACGCACTAACCAGAAGATTAGGCGGTTTTTGATCTAAAGCCATCAATCTATCACTCGTTAAATGAATTCCATCAACGCCCATAGACTGAACTTGATCCAATGGGGCATTCACCAGAACTTTGGCTTGATAAGGAACCGTTAATGCAAGAACGCGTTGCACGAAAGCAGCCAGTTCAACTTCATTCAGATCCTTCTCCCTGATTTGAATGAGACGCAAGCCAGCCTTAAGTCGCTCATGCAATCTCGCAAAAAACACTTCCTCACCTAATTCATGTTGATTGGTAATCGCGTAAATATCAGGCAATTTAAGCGCATCTAAAATAGGAGTATTTGCAGGTAAGGTTGGTGAAACCATGACCGCATGTGGATTTTGCCAACTCAGGACCTGTCCTTCTTTACCTTCAGGACTACCTTGCCATCGTCTAACAATAAAAAAATGGAGTTTGACTGTTTTTTCTGGGTAATCAAATGTACGCGTAAGCCAAGGATAAGCTTCTAAAATTTGAACACCTAACTCTTCATCTATTTCACGCACCAATGCTTGAAAGGGAGTTTCACCAGCTTCAATTTTGCCGCCTGGAAACTCCCACCAGCCTGCCCAACCTTTGCCATCTGGGCGACTTGCTAACAAAACCATGCCATCTTCTCTGAGCAATACTGCTGCAGCAACATTCACGACTTTTGGCATTATTTTGAAGCGTCTTTTAAAGCAGAACGGCCAACATAGTCACGTGCAAACTGATAAGCGACACGACCACTTCTAGCACCTCGAGTAAGTGAGAATAGTAATGCAGCCTGCCTAATTTCCGCAGTCATCTCAGAACTTCCAAAATGCATCAGCCAATATTGTGCCACTTTCAAATATTCGTCTTGATCAAATGCATAAAAAGAAAGCCAAAGTCCAAATCGCTCAGACAACGAAACTTTCTCTTCCGTAGTATCTCCTGGACGAATTTCCTCACCAACATATTGAGTTTGCAAATTTTCAGCCATAAATTCAGGCATTAAATGACGTCGATTAGAAGTTGCATAAACCACGACATTATCTGAGGTCGATGAAATTGAACCATCAAGCACCACTTTAAGTGACTTATATCCAGGTTCAGTAGCTTCAAAAGACAAGTCATCGCAGAATACAATAAAGCATTCAGGTCGATTTCTCAGTATTTCAACAATTTCCGGCAAGTCGACCAAGTCTTCTTTTTCGACTTCAACCAAACGTAAACCATCTTTTGAAAACTCGCTCAATAGCGCTTTCACTAAAGTTGATTTTCCTGTTCCACGAGCACCGGTCAGCAAAACATTATTCGCTGGGAAGCCATTTACAAACTGTGCTGTATTGCGAACAATTTCGCTTTTTTGTTCATCAACATTACAAATCGCATCCAATACGATGTGATGGGGATGGTCGACCGCTCTCAAATAACCACGACCTTGTTTAACTTGCCAGCGCCAAGCTAAAGCATTCCAGTCAATGTCGGTGGCTACGGGGGGAAGAACCGCCTCCAGTCTCGTAATCAGCGACTCTGCTTTTTGAATGAGCGATTCAAAATCAGCCATGACTAAGAACGATAATCCGCATTAATTTTGACATAATCATAAGAAAAGTCACACGTCCAAACCGTAGCATTAGCCAGGCCACGATTTAAAACGACACGCACCAAAATCTCAGGCTCAGCCATCACAGCAGCACCCTGGGATTCTTCATAGGCCTGCGCGCGACCACCATACTCAGCTACTAAAACATCGCCCAAATACAACTGCATATTGTTGACATCCAATTGATCCAGCCCTGCATACCCAATCGCTGCAAGAATTCGCCCTAAATTAGGATCTGATGCAAAAAATGCTGTTTTAATTAGTGGAGAATGTGCAATGGCATATGCCACTTGACGGCATTCCTCAACATCACGACCGGCCTCAACTTTAATCGTCATAAATTTAGTTGCGCCTTCGCCATCACGAACAATCGCTTGAGCCAATAGCGTTGCAACTTCTGTCATCGCATCGCGCAAACTCTCATATGCTGCTGTATCAGCCTGAATCTCAGAAATGCCAGACTGCCCTGTTGCCATGAGAATTAAAGAGTCATTAGTTGAAGTATCACCATCAACGGTAATGCAATTGAAGGAGCGATTAACCGCATAATCAATCAACTTCTCAAGCGCAGCTTGGCTAATTGCTGCATCTGTGGCGACATAACCCAACATGGTTGCCATGTTAGGATGAATCATCCCTGAGCCTTTAGAAATGCCAGTGATTGTGACCGTTTTACCATCTATGACGATCTGCTTAGAATATCCTTTGGATACAATATCAGTAGTCATAATCGCTTCGGCGGCGTTCAACCAATTATCGGATTTAAGATTGCTAAGGCAATCAGGTAAACCTGCAACAACACGATCAACTGGCAAAGGCTCTAAAATCACACCCGTTGAAAACGGCAAAATTTGATTAGCTTTGACCTCAACACCTTGACTCAACAACTGAGCTAAAGCTTGGCATGTCTTTTCAGCATCAAGCATCCCCTGTTCACCCGTACCAGCGTTTGCATTACCTGTGTTAACAACTAAAGCACGGATTTCAGCGCCTGCTGCCAAATGCTTTTTACATAAAGTTACAGGGGCTGCACAAAATTGGTTTTTGGTAAAAACACCAGCGACCCGAGTTCCTTCACTCAACTTAATCACCAACACATCTTTACGATTTGGCTTCCGAATATTGGCTTCTGCAAAACCTAATTCAACTCCTTTAACAGGCAATAAAGTATGCGCTTGCGGGGCAGAAAGATTAACTGGCATAAGAATTTCTCAGGGGGTTATATCAATAGTTTAATTTTAACTGATAGCGCTGACTTGTATAAGACGAGCAGGAATATTGAGGCAAAAAAAAGCGGCATATTCTGCCGCTTCTACTAGAACTGAGTGTGATCAGCCATACGTTGATCTAAGGCAGAGGAAACTTGATCTCGCTCCGCATCGCTCATATTCCACCACTCTCGGATTTCATCAATCGTGCGGTAACAACCCTGACATAAGCCAGACGTGTCGCTGATTGTACAAACCCCAATACAAGGTGAAGAAATATTTTCAATACTTGTTTCTGACATATCAAACCTCTTAAGAAAGTTTACCGTGGCATTGCTTGTATTTTTGTCCAGATCCACACGGGCATGGATCATTGCGACCAACTTTTACACCCTCACGCTCAAAAGGCTCAACGTCTTGCTCTTGATTTGCTAAAGCTTCATCGTAATCAGTATGCTGATACTTAACGTTTTCAAGCTCCGCTGGTTTTTCAACCGCCTCAACATCAGCCTCATTCTTGACTTGAATTTGCATAGTTACTTGCGTTACTTCACGCTTAATCGTATCTAACAAACCAGCAAACAATTCAAACGCTTCACGCTTGTATTCTTGCTTAGGATTTTTTTGTGCATAAGAACGCAAATGAATGCCTTGGCGCAAATGATCTAAGGCCGCCAAATGCTCACGCCAATGATTATCTAGACTTTGCAACATGACTGCACGCTCAAACTGACGCATGACATCAGCTGTTGCTAATTGCTCTTTAGCTAAATAAGCTTCATTAGCCGCAGCATGAATACGATCACTTAGACTTTCTTCATGCAAGTCTGGACTTTCTTCAAGCATTTTTTGCAAAGGTAGATGTAAATTAATTTCGCCTTGCAAAGCCTTTTCAAGAGAAGCAACTTCCCACTGCTCCTCTACACTACCAGGTGGAATAAATGTTGCGATCGTGTCATCAATTACATCACGACGCATTGCGGCAATTGTTTCACCAACATCGGTCGCTTCCAACAACTCATTACGTTGCTCATAAATCACTTTACGCTGATCATTAGCAACATCATCATACTCAAGTAATTGCTTACGAATATCGAAGTTACGGCCTTCCACTTTGCGTTGTGCATTTTCAATTGCACGGGTCACCCATGGATGTTCAATCGCTTCACCTTCAGGCATTTTTAAACGTTCCATAATGGCTGAAACGCGATCTGATGCGAAAATGCGTAATAACTGATCTTCAAGTGACAAGTAAAAACGACTAGACCCTTTATCACCTTGACGGCCAGAACGACCACGCAATTGATTATCTACACGACGTGATTCATGGCGCTCAGTCCCAATAATATGTAAACCACCCGCTTCCAATACCGCATCATGACGTTGTTGCCACTCTGCTTTAATTGCCAAAATTTTGGCTTCTTTCTGGGCTTCGCTTAATTTTTCGTCCGCATGCACTAAAGCGATCTCAGGTTCAGGATTACCCCCCAATACGATATCAGTACCACGACCAGCCATATTAGTTGCGATTGTAATGACGCCAGGACGACCAGCTTGAACAATAATTTGTGCTTCACGTTCGTGCTGCTTTGCGTTCAATACTTGATGAGGCAACTTTGCTTTAGTGAGTAACTCTGCGATTAACTCAGAATTTTCAATAGAAGTTGTACCAACAAGCACAGGCTGACCGCGTCCTTGGCACTCTTTAATATCATCAATGACCGCGTTATATTTTTCTTTGGCTGTACGATAAACCTTATCCATTTGGTCTATACGTTGCATATGACGGTGCGGAGGAACAACAACTGTTTCCAAACCATAGATCTGATTAAACTCGTAAGCCTCAGTATCTGCCGTCCCTGTCATACCTGAAAGCTTTCCGTACATACGGAAATAATTTTGGAAGGTAATCGCAGCAAGCGTTTGGTTTTCTTTTTGAATCGCAACGCCTTCTTTGGCTTCAACTGCCTGATGTAAGCCATCTGACCAGCGACGGCCGCTCATCATACGACCTGTAAACTCATCGACAATCACAATATCACCATCACGGACTACATAATGTTGATCCTTGTGGAATAAAGATTGTGCACGCAAGGCTGCATACAAGTGGTGAACCAGGCTAATGCTAGCTGCATCATATAAACTCACGCCTTGAGCTAACAAACCTGATTTCTCTAGCAACTCCTCAGCATGCTCATGACCTTGCTCAGACATAATGACTTGCTGTGTCTTTTCATCAACCCAGTAATCGCCTTCGCCTTCCTCTTCAGTTTGGCGAATCAATTGAGCAGCAATACCATTCATTTGAGTATACAAATCAATACTGTCGTCAGCCTGACCTGAAATAATCAAAGGTGTACGCGCTTCATCAATCAGGATGGAGTCAACCTCATCAATTAAAGCGTAGCTTAGTGCACGTTGAACACGCTCTTCAGCGGTGTAAACCATGTTGTCGCGCAAATAATCGAAACCAAATTCATTGTTGGTACCGTAAGTAATGTCAGCGGCATAAGCTTTTTGCTTCTCATCGTGAGGCATTTGAGAAAGATTGATGCCTACAGTTAAACCTAAAAAGTTATATAAACGAGACATCCATTCCGCATCTCGCTTAGCTAAATAATCGTTCACTGTCACAACATGAACGCCATTGCCAGTTAACGCATTCAAATAAGCTGGTAGTGTTGCAACCAAAGTTTTACCTTCGCCAGTTCGCATCTCAGCAATTTTGCCTGCATTCAGCACCATGCCGCCAATCAATTGCACGTCGAAATGACGCATTTGTAAGACACGGCAACTGCCTTCACGCACAACAGCAAAAGCTTCTGGCAACAAATCTTCTAGGGCTTCCCCAGCTTGGTAACGGCGCTTAAATTCATCGGTTTTAGCTTTTAATTGCTCATCAGTTAAAGCTTGAACAGATGGCTCAAGCGCATTGATTTTCACAACTTGCTGGGCGTATTGTTTAATCAGCCTGTCATTACGACTACCGAATATTTTTCTAAACAGCTTGGATACCATGAAGT
>JACCDN010760792.1_pt1 | contig 26188 bp, 24 predicted proteins | sample 7441691 | NCBI WGS metagenome assembly JACCDN01 (sample SAMN15323439, study PRJNA562643) | freshwater metagenome | isolation source: river surface water | place: USA:Blue River Watershed | collected 2017-08-16 | reverse complement strand
TGGAAGCTTTGCGTATTTTTGCAGTCCCAAATGGCGGTTGTAGCTCACTCGGTTAGAGCACTGGTTTGTGGTACCAGGGGTAGTGGGTTCGAATCCCATCATCCGCCCAAAATGCCTCAGTAGAAATGCTGGGGCATTTTTCGTTTTTATTTTTCTACATTTGTAGCGAAAACAAGTATATGAATCCTGTATTTCTAAAACGTTTTTTAGTCATATTGTATGCTTCCGGTCTCATCGGGATGCATTTGCCTGCGTCTGCAGCCTTGTTTACCTCTTTAGTTCCTTTAACACTTTGGTTTACGGCTTTTATTTGTCTGGTTTATTTTCCCAAGCCCTCGTTTCAAGCCTATCTTTTTTTAGTTGCTCTAGCTATAGCTGGTTGGTTTTTAGAAGTGCAGGGGGTCAGAACGGGTCAAATTTTCGGGGTATACTCATATGGAAAAACGTTAGGATTTCAATTGCTCAGAGCGCCGCTAACCATTGGCTTGAATTGGCTTGTGCTTGTCCTAGCTACGAGTGCCTTAGTAGAAGAATGGAATATTTCCGGTAAAATTAGTAAAGCGGCGATAGGAGCTGGTCTGATGACTGCCTTGGATTTTTTAATTGAGCCGGTGGCTGTGCATTTTGATTTTTGGACATGGGCTGGAATTCAGGTACCTACGCAAAACTTTTTGGCGTGGTGGATGGCCTCTTTCTTTTTTCATTTAGCTTATCAAAATACCCCATTTCCTTCCAAATCAAGCCTTTTTCGACTTATTGCGGCCTTGCAATTTTTATTCTTTTTAGGTCATTGGTTAATTCTTCAGTGGAATTCGTAAACAATTTATACGTTAGGATGTTACCATGTGGATGAACGTCTACTCGATTAAAGATTTAGAGAATTTCAGTGGTATCAAGGCTCATACGATTCGTATCTGGGAGCAGCGATATAACTTACTTCAACCCGTTCGGACTGAAACAGGGATTCGTACCTATACTGACAATGAGTTAAAGCGAATTTTAAATATTGCGACTCTTCAAAATAAAGGAGGAATCAAAATCTCTAAGATTGCTGAATTATCTGAAGCCGAAATTTCCGAGAAAATTCTGGAACTTTCTGGCGGTGATCTAGATTATCCAGAACACATTCAAGCCATTACCGTGGCGATGATGGATTTAGACGAGTATCGTTTCCAAGAGTTAGCGAAGTCTATTACGGAGGCATACGGTTTCGAAAACTTTATGCTGAAGGTGATTTATCCATTTTTGACCCGTTTAGGTACGCTATGGCTTTCTGGTTCGGTGGGACCAGCTCAGGAACATTTTATTACGCACTTGATTCGTCAGAAAATTATTGCAGCCATTGATTCTCAAATGGCAAAACCGAAAGCGAATGCAAAGAAATTTTTATTGTATCTGCCAGAAGGTGAAATGCATGAAATTGGATTGCTATTTGCGAGTTATTTAATCCGTGCTCGCCAGCATTCAGCGGTGTACTTAGGCCAATCTTTGCCTTTTGATGAATTATGTTTAGCCTACGAAATACACCAACCTGATTATGTTTTCAGTGTCTTTACGACTGAACCATCACAAGATGTATTACCCGCTTATGTGGCAGAATTAGACAAGCATCTTCCAGAAGCTCACATATTATTGACAGGATACAATGTCTTGCACTCTCCTGAACCTATTCCTGCTAGAATTCAATTGATTGGAGATTTCAATACCTTGATTGAAATGATTGAATCTTAGCTGAAGCTAGTATCTAGCTTTGTCGCATCTTCCACGAATTGTTTCACTTGTTGCTCCTGGTCTTTGGGACAAATCATTAATACATTTCCATGCTCAGCTACGATGTAATTCGATAAGCCGTGAATCACCACTAATTTATCTTTAGGCGCTTTAATGATGCAATCGTTTGTTTGGTATAACATTGCATTTGCATCGATTGCATTTAATTGATCATCTTTCTCATTGATCTCATGCAAAGATTTCCACGTACCTAAATCTGACCAGCCGATATCCGCTAAGATCACTTTCACATCGCGTGCTTTTTCCATCACCCCATTGTCCATTGAAATGCTCTTGCAGACGGCATAGACTTTTTTAATAAATCCAGGCTCTTCTTCGGTGTAGTAAAAGGCTCGACCTTCTTCGAATTGCTCTGCAAGTCGAGAAAGATGTTTAGTTAATTCGTGTTTGAAGGTGGGAATGGAGAAAACGAAAATTCCTGCGTTCCAAACATAGTCGCCACTTTCTAAAAAAGCCTCAGCTAATTCTAAGTTAGGCTTCTCCGTAAATGTTTTTACCGTTTTTGCAGCCACTGAGGAGTCCTGGTATTGAATATACCCATAACCTGTATCAGGGCGTGTAGGAACAATTCCTAAAGTCACTAATACGGGTTCATTTTTAGCCACCTCAATGGCTTCCTCAATCCGGGCTTTAAATGCCTCCTCTTTTAAGATCACATGATCTGCTGGAGCTACAATTAGCTTTGCTTTCGGGTGCTTTTTGCTAATCTTGTATGCAGCATAGGCGATGCAAGGAGCGGTATTTTTACGCTGAGGTTCTTTTAATATTTGATCCGGGCTAAGAAAAGGTAGCTGTTCTTGAACGATACCTGCGAATTCTTCACTGGTTACGACATAGATATTTTCTTTCGCTACAATTCCATCAAAACGCTCTGCGGTTTGTTGCAGCATTGTTTTTCCTACGCCTAAAACGTCGTGGAATTGTTTAGGATAATTACTTCTGGAGATGGGCCAAAACCGGGTTCCGATTCCGCCCGCCATAATTACGAGGCAGTTAGGCATATGCTTATTTTTGGCTGAGGAACGTGTTGACACGTAAAACAGCGTTTTCTCTAATATTTTGGTAGTATAAATTGATGTCCGCCTTGTGCCAGTTTTTTAATTTGACAAAAGAACGTCCAGGTACATAGGGTGTGTTCGTCCATAAAACACCTAAATGGTTTTGTGCATCAGCAAATTCTTTCACGTATTTGAATCCATAAGACACACCTCCTATGTTCTTCTCTTTTGAGGCAAAAACCTCATCTGTGGACCAAGTTAAAGGATTTACCGAAGCCAATTCTGTCGCCGTTCCTGGATGCCAAGGCGGCAAATAACCTTGTAGAAAAGTAGTGTAAGCAATAAAGCAACCTGTTTGATTCGGACTTGTACAAACGGGTATTTGCGAAAATGTATTTTTAGGAGTCGCAATTCCAATGATGTAGGCTGCCACCAGTTGCTTGCCTAATTCTTTCCCATCAAAGTATTCTTTCAATAATCTGGTGGCATGAACAGTTCCTTGGCTATGACCTGCAATGATGATAGGACGACCCTTGTTTTCTTTGGCCAAATAATACTCAAAAGCTCTTTTCACATCAGAATAAGCTACATCTAACGCAGCTGCTTTGTCTTCTTTGTATTCCGTAACAAATGCTTGGTAATGCGCCTGACGATAGCGCGGGGCAAAAACACGGCCTGCCGCATTAAACGCGGTGGCTTGATTTAAAATCGTTGAGCTATCAGTACGCATATTTAAAGCGGCATCTGTCATAGAAGCATTCCAAACGTATTCGTTTTCTGGCTTGTAGGTAAATATGGTAGGGTGAATAAAGAAGACATCGGCTTTAGCTTCCGCCTGATTATCTTTCAAAGAAGACTTACGCGGGACTAAATCTGCCGCATCAAATCGAGACGGCAAGGCAGACCAAGAATTCGGATCTGCATAATCAGCTGCTGCAGGTTGTGGGGCATCCTTCCAACGAGTAGACAATACATAGGGTGTCTGATTACTCGCGCATGCACTTAACAGGAATAGGGACAAAATGAAGAGTGCTCTCATTGGTTAAATTTATTGACAAAGCTAATTGATTAATCAGCCTTTTTAAAATTAAATGATTGTGCGGTCCATTGGGATTAAGTTATTTTCCTAAAAAGCACTAATTTTTTATCATTTAAATGGTTTTTTACTAACGAAATCATCTTTCTATTGTTTTATTTCGGAGACTAAATTTTTTATAGAACTGGGCTGCTTCAGCCTAAGATCTAGTTGTATCTGACTTTGTCGTTCAAATTGTGTTAGGTAATTAAAATTAGTTTAAGGTTGCCCCTTTATGCGCAGCCTCTTTTTTTGTACCTTTGTGGATCGATCGATTCCCAACCTATGGCTTCAAAAGCGTCAGATTCTACAGGATTTTCCCACATTCAAGTGCTGGGTGCACGAGAGCATAATTTAAAGAATATTGACGTCTCCATTCCGCGCAATCAGCTAGTAGTGGTGACGGGTATTTCGGGGTCAGGAAAGTCATCGTTAGCCTTTGATACGATTTATGCAGAGGGCCAAAGACGCTACATGGAATCCTTCTCCGCCTACGCCCGTTCTTTCCTTGGAAACATGGAACGCCCAGACGTAGACAAGATCGAAGGGCTTTCACCGGTGATCTCTATCGAACAAAAGACGACTTCTAAAAATCCGCGTTCTACGGTAGGAACCACCACTGAAATCTATGATTTCTTGCGTCTACTCTATGCGCGTGCAGGGGAAGCCTTCTCTTACCTTTCGGGGGAGAAAATGGTCAAGCAATCGGTCGATCAAATCATCGAGACCTTATTAACCCAATTCAACAAAAATAAAGTGGTGCTACTAGCGCCCGTAGTTAAAGGCCGTAAAGGACATTACCGCGAACTATTCGTACAAATCGCGAAGTGGGGGTATACGAAGGTGCGCATTGATGGGGAAATAATGGACATCGAACCCAAGATGCAGGTCGATCGTTTCAAAGTACACGATATTGAAATAGTGGTCGATCGTTTAGTCGTAGCCGAAGACGAACGCTTGCGTTTATCCCAAAGCCTGCAGACCGCCATGAACCAAGGCAAAGGCCAAGTGTATGTCCTAGATGCTAAAGATAAATTACATTACTTCTCGCAGACCTTAATGGACCCTGCCACAGGTTTGTCATACGATGAACCCGCGCCCAATACCTTTTCTTTCAACAGCCCATATGGCGCCTGCCCTTGTTGCAATGGACTAGGAGTCGTGGAAGAAATTACGGAGGATTCGGTGATTCCAGATCGTTCTTTAAGCATCATCCGTGGTGCCATCGCACCGATTGGAGAATATCGCGAGCTGTGGATTTTTAAGCAATTAGAAGTTTTATTAAAGCCCTTCAAAGTGGGTCTTTCTACACCTATCGCGAAGTTCCCTGCGGAGGCAGTGGAATTAATGTTATATGGTTCTGATGCGCCCGTTGCGGTGCCTTCGAAGAAATACGAGGGGACGGAGTGGAATACGAAATACGATGGCATTGTTAATTTCCTGAAGCGCCAGCAAGAGTCAGGTTCTGAAAAGACGCAGGACTGGTTGAAGGATTTCATGATCATCAAGAAATGTCCAGAATGCGAAGGATTTCGATTGAAAAAAGAATCCCTGCACTTCCGTATCGCAGATAAGCATATTGGGCAATTAGCTCAGATGGATATTACGGAGTTAGAAGATTGGTTCGCGGATGTAGAAACACGCATGAGCGATCGCCAGCAGCAGATCGGGGTGGAAGTCTTGAAAGAAATCAGAAAGCGCGTGGGCTTTTTGACCCAAATCGGATTAACCTATTTAACGCTCGATCGACCGATGAAGAGTCTGTCAGGTGGAGAAGCGCAACGGATTCGTTTAGCGACTCAGATAGGCACTCAATTGGTGGGCGTTCTTTATATCATGGACGAACCGAGTATTGGTTTGCATCAGCGAGATAATGAGAAATTGATTCAAGCGCTGAAGGATTTACGCGATTTAGGTAATTCGGTTTTAGTCGTGGAACACGATAAGGATATGATGCTGGAGTCAGATTATATTTTAGATATTGGTCCAGGCGCAGGCCGTCATGGAGGAAATGTGGTAGGTTCAGGTACGCCAGCTGAGTTTTTGAAATTGAAGACGCCTACGGCCGCTTATTTGAACGGAGCGCTGGAGATTGCGATTCCTGCTGTTCGCCGCAAAGGCAATGGTTTGAACATTGAATTGAAAGGGGCGACAGGAAATAATTTAAAGAACGTGTCGGTGAAATTGCCTTTGGGCACTTTTACGGTGGTGACGGGTGTTTCTGGTTCCGGAAAATCGACTTTGATTCATGATACCTTAGTTTTAAAATTGAAGCAGCATTTCGATCGTACGAAGCGGGATGCGATGCCGCATAAAGCTATCACAGGTTTAGAGAATATCGATAAGGTAATTGAGGTGGACCAAAGTCCCATCGGTCGCACCCCTCGCTCGAATCCAGCGACTTACACGAACATGTACAGCGACATTCGCACATTGTACTGCGAATTACCCGAGTCTAAGATTCGAGGATATAAAGCTGGACGGTTTAGCTTTAATGTGAAAGGTGGTCGCTGCGAGAGTTGCGAAGGAGCCGGTCGCAAAAAGATTGAGATGGAGTTTCTTCCTGATGTTTTAGTGGAATGTGAGACATGTAAAGGGAAGCGTTTTAACCGAGAGACCTTAGAAGTGCGCTTCAAAGGTAAATCGATTTCTGATGTGCTCGATATGACGGTAGAGCAGGCTTTGGAATTCTTCGAAAATCAACCACGCATTTTCCGCCGGGTGCAGACCTTAGCAGAAGTAGGCTTAGGCTATATTACCTTAGGACAACATGCAACCACACTTTCTGGTGGAGAGGCACAACGTGTTAAACTAGCAGAAGAGTTATCTAAGAAGGATACGGGAAAAACTTTGTATGTTCTCGACGAACCTACCACTGGTTTGCACTTTCAAGATGTGCGACTCCTCTTAGATGTTTTGCAGAAATTAGTCGATAAAGGAAACACGGTGTTGATTATCGAACACAATATGGACGTGATTAAAGTGGCTGATTACCTGATTGATATGGGTCCTGAAGGAGGAAACGCAGGAGGGCAATTATTAGCGAGCGGTACGCCGGAGCAGATTGCAAAAGAGAAAAATAGTCATACGGGACGCTTTTTGAAAAAGGAATTATCGTAGATTTTTTCTACATTTATGCACTTTCTACATCAACGATGAACTATCTGCCTCAACTCGCATTTGTCGCCCTTTTAGGGGGTATGTCCTACTTGATTTACCAGCGATTCTCGCTTATTATTCAAACCATTCGTCTTGCAAGACCTGTAGAATTAAATGACCAGCCTTCGGAGCGATTTAAGCGCATGGCGCTGTTAGCTTTCGGTCAAAAGAAGATGTTTACTAAGCCCCTTGTTGGCTTTTTCCATTTTTTACTCTACATCGGCTTTGTCTTAATCAATATCGAAGTTTTAGAGATTGTATTAGATGGTATTTTAGGAACGCACCGTTTGTTTGCTCCTTTCCTGGGCTCTTTTTACACCGCTTTATTAAACTTCTTTGAAATTTTAGCGGCGGGTGTTTTTGTCGCCTGTTTGGTCTTCTTCCTACGTCGGGGAGTCATTCGCACGGCTAGACTTCAAGCCTCTAATCACAAAGAATTAACGGGTTTCCCGGTAAAGGATGCCTACCAAATTTTACTCATTGAGGTCGTTTTAATGGTTGCCTTGTGGGTGATGAATGGAACAGATGCGGTATTACAATCACGCGGAGTGGAGCATTACGAAAAGGTGGGTTCTTTCCTTATTTCGGGTCAATTGATGGGCCTTTTTACACCTCTCTCTACTTCTGCTTTGATTGTGCTTGAACGGGCTGCCTGGTGGTTTCACATCATCGGGATTTTGTCCTTTGCTTTGTATGTGACGTATTCGAAACACCTGCATATTTTCTTTGCATTCCCTTCTGCTTATTTCTCTAGTTTAGAATCATCAGCGAAGATGTCTGCGATGCCGGCTGTAACGCATGAAGTTAAGCTAATGTTAGGTCAGCCGGTAGAGGAGCAAGCGGCTAGTACGGCGAAGTTTGGAGCGAAAGATGTGATGGATTTGACTTGGAAGAATGCGCTTGATGCGTATTCTTGCACGGAATGTGGCCGTTGCACTGAACAATGCCCTGCGAATCAAACTGGTCGAGCACTTTCCCCTCGCAAAATTATGATGGATACCCGTGATCGTCTAGAGGAAGTGGGGGGTATTTTAAAATCGAATAAGGGAGTTTTTGTGGAGGATGGTAAATCCTTATTTGATCGAATCTCTGCCGAGGAATTACGTGCTTGTACGTCTTGTCAGGCTTGTGTGGAGGCCTGTCCGATGGAGCTGTCGCCTTTGAGTATTATTTTAGAGATGCGTCGTTACCAAATCATGGAATTATCGGATGCACCTGGTGCGTGGAATGCCATGTTTGCTAATGTGGAAACAAACCAAAGTCCGTGGAAATTTAATCCGGCCGATCGTCTGAATTGGGCAAAAGAATAAGTATGAAAAAAATAGCATTGATTCTAGGGGTTTTAGTAGCCCTGTATTTAGTGGGTCCTAAGCCTGAAGCGCCAGTTTTAGCTGGTCAAGCAAGTTGGACGGATATTCCGGATTCAGCCCTAGCGATGCCGGAATACATTGCCGCTAAGGAATCGAAAATTGTTTTGAAACCAGGTAATGAGGCGCGCATTATTTGGGCAGATTCAGCGCAACCTAAGAAGACGAAAGTGGTCTTCATGTACGTGCATGGTTTTTCTGCTTCACCCATGGAGGGGGATCCTTTGCACCGGGAGGTGGCGAAGAAATTCGGGGCGAATTTACTTTTAGCTCGCGTGGCAGGTCATGGGGTGCCGGATTCCGATTCAACTTTTGCGAAGGTAACGGCAGACGAATATTACCAAAGCGTCGAAAACTACTATGCTATTGCTAAGAAATTAGGCGATGAGGTGGTGGTGTTGGGGACCTCTTTTGGGGGCGCCATGTCACTAATCTTAGCCTCGAAGCATCCAGAAATTAAGGCATTAATGATGTATGGCCCTTGTATCGCGATAAAGGATCCGAATGCTACCCTTTTAGATAATCCTTGGGGATTGCAAATGGCTCATTTGATTACAGGTAGTGATTACCGCGATATTCCAGTAATGGCGAAAGGCCATGCAGAGAACTGGAGTCTGCATTACCGCTTAGAGGGGGTAGTCGCTGTCCAAAATCTGTTAACACATGCGATGACGAAGGAAGTTTTCGAAAAGGTGAAAATACCTGTATTTATGGGCTATTATTACAAGGATGAGGAGCATCAAGATAATGTCGTTTCCGTGGATGCGATGAAAGAAATGTTTGAACAATTAGGTACGCCGGCTAGTTTGAAAAAGTCAGAGGCCTTTCCTAACTCAGGTAATCACGTGATAACCTCTAATTTATTAGGTAAGCTGACGGATGCACCGATTGCTTCGTCTGAAGCTTTTTTACGAAACGTTGTTAAACTAAACTAAGATGGGTCCAGCTTTGATTTTATATGCCGTTCCATTTTTCCTTTTCACTGTTTTGTTGGAATCCTATATCCTGTATAAGACGCACCGCGATTATGTGGAGGCGAAGGATTCGATGACCTCGATAGGTTTAGGTTTGGGCAATTTAGGGATCGGATTTGTGACGAAAGCGATCACCATAGGCGCTTCGTTTTATGTCTATAATAATTGGAAACTATTTGATTTAGGCCAAACCTGGCCGGTTTGGGTGCTGGCATTTTTCGGCGAAGATTTGACTTATTATTGGGTGCATCGCATCTCGCATGTCGTTCGTTTTTATTGGGCTTCGCACATGGTACACCACTCTTCCCCTAAGTACAATCTAGCGGCGGCTTTGCGCCAGACGTGGACGGGAAATTTATCCGGAGGTTTTATATTTTGGCTTTGGTTGCCCTTGATCGGTGTTCATCCATTTATCGTTATGTTCTTCCAACAAACCAGTTTACTGTACCAGTATTGGATACACACGGAATTAATTAATAAGATGCCACGTTGGTTCGAATATATTTTGAACACGCCGTCACATCACCGGGTGCACCATGGCACGGATCTAGATTATCTGGATACGAATTATGCAGGGGTGTTGATTATTTGGGATCGGATGTTTGGGTCGTTTGTATCCGAGAATCAACGTCCTCAATACGGTTTAACGAAGCAGATAGAAAGCTATAATCCAGCTAAAATTGCCTTTTATGAATGGGTGCAAATGATCAAAGATGTAGCTAAAGCTAAGAGCATTAAATCGGCATTGGGTTATGTTTTTGGGCCTCCGGGTTGGAGCGATGATGGAAGCCGATTAACCGTAACGCAAATGCGAGAGCAACAAAAGAGCTAATGGAAAAGATCAAAACGATGGCTGAATTCGCCGCAGCGGGGGAACAGCCAGAATTTCTTTTTTGGGTAGGATGCGCGGGGTCATTTGATGATCGCCACAAGAAAGTAACGCGAGCCTTTTCGGAGATCTTGCAAAAAGTAGGCATCTCTTTTGCCGTTTTAGGAACCGAAGAATCTTGCACGGGAGATCCGGCGAGAAGAGCTGGGAATGAGTTCTTGTTCCAAATGCAAGCGATGGCTAATATCGAGGTCTTGAACCTCTATGCAGTGAAGAAGATTGTGACGGCTTGTCCGCATTGTTTCAATACCTTAAAAAATGAATACCCAGGCTTAGGCGGAACTTATGAGGTGATTCACCATAGCCAGCTTTTGGCAGAATTAATCAGCGCCGGAAAAATAAAAGCTTCTGACGATACGTCTTTAGAACAAGTGGCCTACCACGATTCTTGCTACCTAGGAAGAGGAAATGGCGTCTACGAAGCTCCCCGCGAAATCATTTCCGGATTAAAAAAGGAACTAATTGAGTTGAAAAGTTGTAGAACCAAAGGACTCTGCTGTGGAGCCGGCGGCGCGCAAGTATTCAAAGAGCCAGAAGCCGGGGGCGAAGACGTGCAGGTGAAAAGAGTGCAAGAAATGGTGGAATCTGGCGTCACGAAAGTAGCCTTAGCTTGCCCATTCTGCATGGTTATGGTCCAAGACGGCCTAAACAAAGTAGGCAAAGAAAAACATATACAAGTAGTAGATTTAGCTGAACTCGTTCAGCAATCCATGTAAAATTATGTACTTACCGATAGAACAAATGCCCGATCATTCCCGCGTATGGGTCTACCAGGCGAACCGACCTTTTTCAGCGTCGGAAATTCAAGCGATTGAAAACTACCTGACACCTGCTTTAACCCAATGGGCGGCGCATGGAGCTGGTTTGAACGCGTCCTTCCAGATCCGTTTTCAGCAAGTGATTGTGATCGCCGTAGACGAAACAGTCAATGCTGCCTCCGGCTGTTCCATTGATGCTTCGACGCGCTGGTTTAAAGAGATGGGCGCCAGTTTAGGCATCGATTTCTTTGATAGAAGCACAGCAGTCGTGGAAGGCGACGAGGTGACCTTGATCCCATTCAGTGCTTTAAAAAATAACCCTACACTGACCCCTTCTAAAAACGTAATTCCATTATTAACCGAATCATTGGGGGCCTACCGCTCAGGCTGGTTACAAAGAGCAGATACGACGTGGTTAAAACGATATTTCGCATAAGATGGCAGAGGATCTAATCAAAATCGAGGGAACCCGTAAGGAGAAATACGCCTCGCTTTATCCCCAAATTCAATCTCTTTTAGCAGGAGAGACAGATAAATATGCAAACCTAGCAAACATTGCTGCGGCAGTGCATGAAGTATTTGGCTTTTTCTGGGTAGGGTTTTACCTGACTAAAGAGGATCAATTAGTCTTAGGTCCATTCCAAGGGCCTGTTGCATGTACACGGATTCCCTTTCACAAAGGCGTATGCGGACATGCTTATACGACGCGCGAAACAGTTTTAGTTCCAGATGTGGAGGCTTTTCCGGGGCATATCGCTTGTGCATCTGCTTCGAAATCGGAGATCGTTTTGCCTGCCATCGTAAATGGAGAGGTTGTGCTTGTTTTTGATCTGGATTCAGATCAATTAGCAGACTTCTCTGAAGTGGATCAGGAAGGTCTCGAGAAAATCATCAAGTTAATTGAGGAGTCTTGGACTAAGTGGTTTTAAGCTAATTTAGCAATCACCGTTTCGCCTCCTACCGGTTTGTCATCGATATTCACGCAGATTTCTGCGTCTAATGGCAAGTAGATATCGATACGGCTTCCGAATTTGATGAAGCCGAATTCCGTCCCTTGAATGACAGCATCACCTTCTTTTGCATACCAGCAAATACGTTTCGCTAAAGCACCTGCGATCTGACGGAATAAAACTTCTGTGCCGTTTTCATGCTTCACTACGTAAGTGGTACGTTCATTTTCTGTACTTGATTTAGGATGCCAAGCCACTAAGAACTTGCCTGGGTGGTATTTGAAATAAGAAACAATTCCAGAGATTGGGTTGAAGTTAATGTGCACATTGATAGGTGACATAAAAATAGACACTTGGCGACGTGGGCCATTAAAATACTCTGTTTCAACGGTTTCTTCGATCACCACTACTTTACCATCTGCCGGTGCGATGATGTGCTTCGGGTTAATCTCCGTCACACGCTTGGGAACACGGAAAAATTGTAAGATGATGAGATAAAATAAAGAAGTAATGACCACGATGGTCTCTCTTACATAAACACTTTCAGGGAAGAAATACGCAACCAGGCCATTAATACCTAATACGATGAGTAATGAAGTCAATAATAGGGTCCGTCCTTCTCTATGTAATGTCATGCGTTGAATGCTAAATAACCTTGATAATTTACAAAATTAGTTATTTTTGAGGACGCAACCACATCTAAATGCTAAAAAAAGCAATTCTGTTCTTCTTATTCTTTACCCAAATAGCCTTCAGTGGCCTGGGACAGTATATTAAATGGCAGGAGGATCACTCCGTAAATTATTTACGTTTAAACGTTATTACACGTGTAATTGAACGCTTTAGTCATAAGACCGGTTGGCTAAAGTTAGATACCATTAAGTCTAGTAATGTAGATTTTAGAGAAATTCTACCCACAGCCGAAGGAGTTCACGAATTTCAAATTAATCAAGGTTCTACCTATTACTTAACGATACATTGTACGGGCCAGGTATATGTTTTGGATAAATCTAATTGGACCTTGAATCGATTAGATAAAACATTTTTTCGAGGATCTAATTGTAAGAATAATGTCTTCAAGCGGGGAGACGATTTATATTCTTTTGGCGGATATGGATTTTGGCGATCTACTAATTTGTTAACTAAGTATGATTTTATTGCCAAAGAATGGTTGAGTATCGGTGCTGAAGGAGATGTACCTGCTTCAATTTTTGATGGTTTGGCGGGATATTCACCTAAAAAAGATCGCTTCTATCTTTTGAGTACCGTAGATATGAATGATACGGAGAAGAAAACCGCCTTTAATCGGGATTACGGGATCTATGAATATGATTTTTTTAATCAAAAATTCACCCGTTTGGGAGAAATTAAACTTGAAATCGTCCGGAATTTCTTAGACTCCAAAGAAACCAAACCTTTTGTATTTAATGGACGCTATTTTATTATTTCCGATAAGCCAAATAAAGAATTTGCTTACGATACGATGTTCTTTATTGATGTGGAGGATAACTTTAAAGTATATCAATGGCAAAATCCACACCGTATCTACCTAAATGCACAACAAGGGGATGATGCTGAATCCTATATGCACGTAAGTGGAGATTCTTTGGTTTGGTCTAATAATTTAGTAAAAGCTTCTCTAGAAGAGCCAGGTTATTCGGTAGCTTCAGTGCAAACCTTACTTAATGAGTCGGTCTATGTAGGCACGTTAGACGAAGGTACTTGGGTGGAAAAATTCTCTTTTCTGGCTGGAATTTCAGTAGGAACGCTAACCTTACTATTGTTATTTATCTTATACCGTCGATATCGCTTAAATAGATTAAATCAATCAATTCGAATGACACTGGGTGCAAATGAGCGCCTATTCTTGGATTTCCTGATTTTAAACTACGAGCAAGGCTTTGTAAGCGGGCATCAGATAATCGCTTTTTTTGGCAAACATAAAAGCTCACCTGAATCGCAAAGACAATTTAGGGCGAAATTGATTGAGAATTTCACCAAAACCTTGAGTCTAATTTTTAAAAATCAAGAAATACTGGATGTACAATTAGATGAGCGTGATCAACGTATGTTTACGTATCGTTTGCATTCCGATATATACAAGAAACTGAAGAATCTTTAGTCCTTAAAGATGATGATGGGTTCAGTTTCAATCGTATTACTTTGATTGAAGGCGTTGTCTCTGATGAAGATTTTGAACTTTAACGTATCATTCTTCGCTGTAAATTGGGGGCTATATCCCTTATAAAAAGCATAGACAAATTGTGTTGAATAGTCGATGCTGCCCTCAATAGGTCCCGATTTTTGATTCGGCTTAAAGTTGAAATTCATCAAACCACCCAGTGCAGGAGTGAACGTGATAGGAATAAAGACCCCATTCTTCTGTAGTAGAACTGATACATCGAAATTGCGAAAATCCTTGTATTTAACGTCGGATTTTAGCTGAGATTCCGTTAATCCTAAATCGCCCTCTGCGTCTTGAAAATTGATACTCATAATGACCGAATCGATTTTTGTTGTTCCGCCAAAACCATCATTACTCGTTTTCGTGATCTTCTGAATCGATTTAAATGAAATAACAGGCGTGGAGCTAAAGTTAGGTTCTTGTACACAAGCTCCTAGACTTAGTAAAATAATCGCTACAACTCCGGCTAATTTTCGCATTGATTCATTCGAATTTCGACAGTAAAGTTAATGATTTGCGTTAATTTTGCGCAACATCAGGTAAAATCAAATGGATCAAGCGATCACAAAAGAAAGGGAAAGTTTAAAAAGGCGTGTCTTGCATGTGCAAGAATCTGAATTTGAGGCGCTGGCTTTGGACGTATTTCGTTTTCAAGTAGCTAATAATCCACTTTATCAGCAGTATGTGCAAATGTCAGGGGTTACACCAGAAAAGGTAGGGCATTGGACATCAATTCCCTTTTTGCCCATCGAACTATTTAAATCCCACCAGGTATTAACTGGGTCTGAACCGGTTTTATTTTCTTTCGAAAGCTCTGGCACGACGGGTCAAATTCCCTCGAAGCACCCCGTTTGTGATCCCGGATTTTACCAGCAGATTTCTACTATCGCCTTTGAGCGGGAATATGGACCGCTGAGTGATTACCATATTTTTGCCTTGCTGCCTTCTTATTTAGAGCGCTCTACTTCCTCGCTTGTCTTCATGATGGATCATTTCATCAAGGCATCCGGCTCCGAGTTATCTGGATTTTATTTGAATCAATATGCTTCGCTGGTGGATGCTTTGCACATCGCGTTAGCGACAGATAAAAAGGTGTGGTTGATGGGTGTGACTTTTGGGTTGTTGGATTTAGCAGATTCTGGAATTGATTTAACTTTTCTAAAGGAGCACAAAGATCGATTGATCGTGATGGAAACGGGCGGGATGAAAGGTCGTCGCGAAGAGTGGATTCGCGATAAAGTGCACGCGTATTTGCAGGAAAAAATGGGGCTTGATTCGATTGCTTCAGAGTATGGAATGACCGAATTGTTTTCACAGGGCTATGCGAAATCGCAGGGAATTTTTACGCCTGCTTACACGATGCGTGTTTGTTTACGGGAGGTGAGCGATCCGTTTGCGTTAGTCACTCAGCCACATAAAACAGGCGGAATTAAGATCGTAGATTTAGGCAATATCGACTCCTGTGCGTTTATTGAAACGAGGGATTTAGGCTCTCTAGAAGAAGATGGGGTGCGATTTAAAGTCTTGGGCCGTTTCGATAATTCGGAAATGCGCGGCTGCAGCCTGATGGTTTCAGGGATGGGGAACTAACCAGGACGATCCGTCCTCATAAAATTCATTTTTCCAAATAGGCACTTCTTGTTTCAAGGTATCGATTAACCATTCACAAGCTTTGAACGCTTCTGCTCGGTGTACAGAAGTAACACCGATTAAAACGGCAATATCTCCGATTTCTAAAGGACCAGTTCTGTGAACTAGCGCAATGCGTTCAACCGGCCATTTCGAGGCAGCTTGTTCACACAATAATTCGATTTGTTTTAGCGCCATAGGAGGGTAGGCCTCCATTGTCAATGCTTTGACGTCTTTTCCCTGATTCTTATTTCTAATCGTACCTATAAACAGACAAATACCACCTGCCACCGGATCCTGCAGGAATCGGTAGTAAGGATCGATCGAAATCGCTTCAGTACTTAAGTCGATTTTATGAATCATTTTCTGCTGTAGGTCAAATAGCTGTATTGGTAGGTGTTTTTCTCATCTGTCACACCGCGTTCTTTTTCTGTTAACTCCCATTCTGAAGCAGTGATTTCTGGGAAAAAGGCGTCGCCTTCGAAAATATCATGTAATTGAGTCACTAAAATTTGATCCGCTATCGCTAAAGATAAGGCATAAATTTCAGCACCTCCCACTATGAAAATGTCTTCTCGGCTGAGTGACTTTGCTTTCAATATTGCTTCCTCGATGGAGGTTGTGCAGATGACGCCTTCGATTTGTAAGCCGGGTGTGCGGGATATGACAATCGTGGTGCGATTTGGAAGAGGCTTGCCTATGGAATCGTAGGTCTTTCTTCCCATGATGATCACGTGACCCGTGGTTAAGGCTTTGAATCTTTTCAGATCTGCTGGCAAATGCCAAATCAGTTCATTATTTTTTCCAATGACCCGGTTTTCATCAAAGGCTACGAGTATTTTTATCACGATTTCTACAATTTGTTGTCAAAAATAAGGGAATTTTTGGGTTCTGCCTCACCTACACAAAAGTCTCTTTTTTATTTTGCAAATCGACCCTAAAACGCTAACTTTGCACAATTTTGGAGCTTAACCAAAAGCACCCAAAAACACATATACATTCAGCTTTTAATTTATACCCCCTGTGCCTAAAGATTCCTCGATTAAATCCGTCCTAATTATTGGTTCTGGTCCTATTGTGATCGGTCAAGCTTGTGAATTTGACTACTCTGGTTCCCAAGCCGCCCGTTCCTTACGGGAAGAAGGTATTGAGGTGATCTTAATTAACTCGAATCCGGCGACAATCATGACCGATCCGATGAACGCGGATCACGTGTATTTGAAGCCATTAGAGAAGGCTTCTATCATTCACATTTTAGAAAATCACAAAGTAGATGCGGTTTTACCTACTATGGGTGGTCAAACTGCCTTGAACCTTGCAATTGACTGTGATGCGGCGGGGATTTGGGAAAAATATGGGGTTCGAATCATTGGTGTAGATATTAAAGCAATCGAGACAACGGAAGATCGCGAGAAATTCCGATTGAAGATGATCGAAATCGGAGTGGGTGTTTGTAAAGGTCGTACGGCTCGTTCGTTCCTGGAAGGGAAAGAGATTGCACAAGAGACAGGCTTCCCATTAGTAATCCGTCCTTCGTTCACTTTAGGTGGAACGGGTGGAGGCTTTGTGCATGACCCGAAAGATTTTGATGCGGCCTTGAACAAAGGTTTACACGCATCACCTACTCACGAGGTATTAGTGGAGCAATCCATCATGGGGTGGCAAGAATATGAATTAGAATTATTACGCGATAATTTAGGGAACGTGATTATCATCTGTTCGATCGAAAACTTCGATCCAATGGGTATTCACACAGGAGATTCAATCACGGTGGCACCTGCTATGACGCTTCCAGATACGATCTACCAACGCATGCGTGACATGGCTATTAAGATGATGAACGCCATTGGTCAGTTTTCGGGGGGGTGTAATGTTCAGTTTTCCTTGAACCCGGAGACAGATGAGATTATCGCGATTGAAGTTAATCCGCGGGTGTCTCGCTCCTCTGCTTTGGCCTCTAAAGCAACAGGTTATCCGATTGCTAAGATCGCTGCGAAAATGGCCATCGGTTTTAACTTAGATGAATTAACTAATGCAATTACGGGAACGACGTCCGCTTATTTCGAGCCGGCATTGGACTACGTGATTGTGAAAGTGCCGCGTTGGAATTTTGACAAATTCAAAGGCGCAGATCGCACCTTAGGATTGCAAATGAAATCCGTAGGTGAAACCATGGGTATCGGCCGTAATTTCCAAGAAGCCTTACAAAAAGCGTGTCAATCTCTCGAGATTAAGCGGAATGGAATGGGTGCGGACGGTAAGGAATTGCGCGATCAGGATGCTATTTTGTACTCATTAGCGAATCCATCATGGAACCGTTTGTTCCATATCTATGATGCCTTCAAAATGGGCATTTCGTTCAAGACGATTCAGCAATTAACGAAGATCAACAAGTGGTTCTTGAACCAAATCGAAGATCTAGTGCGCGTGGAGAAAGAGATGGAGAAATATTCCATTCAAAATATCCCTACGATATTATTGGAAGAAGCGAAGCACAAAGGTTTCGCAGATCGCCAAATCGCCCACACTTTACGTTGCCTAGAATCAGAAGTCTACGATAAGCGTAACGCGGTAGGTATTAAGCGTATTTACAAATGCGTGGACACTTGTGCGGCAGAGTTTGAAGCAAAGACACCGTACTACTACTCGACTTTTGGTCAAGAAGGGGCATCAGCTGTTTTAGATAATGAATCGGTTTCTTCGACTAAGAAAAAAGTCGTGGTATTAGGTTCAGGTCCTAACCGCATCGGTCAGGGGATTGAGTTCGATTACTCGTGTGTACACGGCGTTTTAGCGGCTAAAGAAGCAGGATACGAAACGATCATGATCAACTCGAATCCAGAAACGGTTTCGACAGATTTTGACATCGCAGATAAATTATACTTCGAACCCGTATTCTGGGAGCACGTATACGACATCATTCAGCATGAAAAACCAGAGGGCGTTATCGTTCAATTAGGCGGCCAAACAGCTCTTAAACTAGCCGAGAAATTATCTAAATACGGAATCAAGATCCTAGGCACCTCATTCGAAGCCTTGGATTTAGCGGAAGACCGCGGGGCATTCTCGAGTTTATTGAAAGATTTAGGTATTCCATATCCGAAATTTGGGGTATGTGAAGATGCAGACAATGCGGTGGTTTTAGGCCGTGAATTAGGCTATCCATTACTTGTTCGTCCTTCTTATGTGTTAGGGGGTCAATCGATGAAAATCGTCATCAACGAACAAGAATTAGAGCAACATGTGGTGGATATCTTACGTGATATTCCAGGAAATAAAATCTTACTAGATCACTTCTTGGAGAACGCGATCGAGGCGGAGGCTGATGCGATCTGTGACGGAGAGGATGTTTATATTATTGGATTGATGGAGCACATCGAACCGGCCGGTATCCACTCAGGTGATTCCCACTCCGTATTACCTCCTTTTGATTTATCAGATAACGTGATTAAGCAAATTGAAGATCATACGCGTAAAATTGCGGTGGCTTTGAAAACAAAAGGTTTATTGAACATCCAGTTTGCTGTAAAGGACGAGGTGGTGTACATCATCGAAGCAAATCCACGTGCGTCTAGAACGGTTCCATTTATTTGCAAGGCTTACCAAGAGCCTTACGTGAATTATGCAACGAAGGTGATGTTAGGAGATAAAAAAGTAAAAGATTTCAATTTCAAGCCCGTGAAAAAAGGATTTGCGATTAAAATTCCGGTATTCTCCTTCTCTAAATTCCCGAATGTTAACATGGAATTAGGGCCAGAAATGAAGTCGACGGGTGAGGCAATCTATTTCATTGATGATTTGAAAGATGATTTCTTCCGCAAAGTATATGGTGAACGAAATTTATATCTAAGTAGATAAGATGTTAAAACTTATTGCGATCATATTGGTTATGATTTATGTGGTTATACCATTACTTCGTTTTTTGATGAAGGGATACGTAATCACGCAGGTGCATAAAAAGATGTCAGAGCAAGATATTCGCTCAAAACAGGCTTCTTCGAAGTCTAGAAAAGAGGGAAGTATTGATGTAGACTATGTGCCACCCAAAACAAAATCAAAAACAGATGATATTGGGGGCGATTATGTTCCCTACGAGGAAATTAAGGAATAATATGATGCGTCGTATCTTACTTTATTTCATGTTGTTTACCTGTCTTTTGACCAAAGATGGGATTTCGTATGCCTTTGATTTATTGAAGGAGACAGCTGAGATATCCATGTTTACAGATGTGGAATGGGAAGATGCTAAAGAAGAAGAAGGAACGCCAGAAGACTGGTGGAATCATGGAGCATTGGATAATTTAGTTTTACAAGTGCAAATACCTAACCTGAAAAAGACTTCTTTCCCTGAGCGAAATGAGTCTGAATTGAATGTGCTCTTAGAGCAAGTGAGTCCCCCTCCCCGCATGGCATAATACGCCTGCATAATTGAAACAAAATCATTAAATTTTCTTGTAAGCTATGTCTGAGATGGCATAGTAATAGTTGTCATGAAAACATGGGCATTAGCGTCGATGTTTATCTGTACATTTTTTGTAGGATTCAGCCAAAGCAAAAACTACAAAAATCAGATAAACAGGACTTTAACTGAAAAAATTAATTTACAGCGTACAGTGGAGGAAAAGCAGATTGCTCCCGTAACACAAACGCCAAAGTACCAAAATAAACCATCTAATGTAGAGTGGGTGGACACGGTGAAAAAGAAAAAACAACCTTCTTCCTACAAGCAACATGGAGGAAGACCTAACTAAGTAGAAATGAAAAAATACCTATTCGGATTATTACTTCTGAGCGCTTGTTCAGCTGAAAAAGAAGAAACTGTTGAAATCCAAACGCTGGAGGTTTCAACTCCTATTTCCATAGATACAACTATTCAACAGGAGTTTGTTGCCGATATTCATGCAGTTCAAAATGTAGAAATTCGGGCACGTGTCAAAGGCTATTTGGACCGCATATTGGTCGATGAAGGAAAGCAAGTGAGAAAAGGACAGATCATGTTCACCATTAACAGCCAAGAATATGTGGCTGATTTAGCGCGTGCAAAAGCGGTGTTGAGTCAGGCTTCGGCCGAGTTAAAAGCGGAGGAATTGACCTTAGTCAATACGCGTTTGCTCGTGGATAAAAATGTTATTTCTAAAAACCAATTAGCTATTTCTCTCGCGAAACTCGATGGCCTGAAAGCAAAATGCGAGGAGGCAACTGCGCATGTCCGATCTGCGGAATTGAAGGTTGAAAATTCCAATATTCGTGCTCCTTTTGATGGCATTGTAGACCGCTTGCCTTTTAAGCGAGGTTCTTTAGTAGATGAAGGGACCTTGTTGACTACCCTTTCAGACAACCAACATGTGTATGCCTATTTTAACGTTTCTGAACAAGAATATTTAGCATTTAGTGAACAAGGTGGTGTGAATAAATCAGCAACGGTGGATCTCGTTTTAGCGAATGGAGAAAAATATCCCCAAAAAGGTGTGGTAGAAACGATCGAAGGAGAGTTTGATAAGAACACTGGAAATATTGCTTTCCGTGCCCGCTTTACAAATCCGGATAAACTCTTGCGCCATGGCGCATCGGGAAAGGTCCAATTACCTAAGAAGGTAGCTGGTTATTGGGCTATCCCACAAAAATCAGTCTTTGAAATTCAGGAGAAAAGTTATGTGTTCGTGAAGGAGGCTAGTGGTGCTGTAAAAATGAAAAGCATTATTCCAGACATACGGATTCCGCATTTCTATCTAGTAAAGACAGGATTTTCAGCAAAGGATACAGTCTTAATTGAGGGGATTCAGCTCGTGAAACAAGGTCAGAAAATCAAGTCGACTTTCAAGCCAATGCGTGATTTATTAACGGAATATAAAGCACTTTAAGATGATTCAACAGTTCATTACCCGACCGGTATTGTCGATCGTTGTATCGATCTTTATCGTGATTTTAGGGGTAATTGCCATGAAGCAATTACCCATTACGCAGTTTCCTGATATTGTTCCGCCAGCGGTTACTGTGACGACAAAATATACAGGAGCGAATGCGGAAGTTTGTGCCAAAGCCGTGGTAACACCGCTCGAGCGCGCCATCAATGGTGTAGCTGGTATGACCTACATGACGTCGGTTTCCGGAAACGATGGAACCAGTATTATTCAAGTCTACTTTCAAGTAGGTACAGATCCTGATGTGGCCGCTGTAAACGTACAAACCCGTGTGCAAACCGTTCTGGATGAGTTGCCCGAAGAGGTTATCAAGGCAGGGGTTATCACCGAGAAAGAGGTGAATAGTATGTTGTTGTATGTGAACCTTTTGAGTGAGGATAAAGACATTGACGAGAAGTTTATTTTCAATTTTGCGGATATCAACGTGCTTCCAGAATTGAAGCGTATCGATGGGGTGGGATTTGCTGATATTATGGGCCAAAGAGAATACGCGATGCGTATTTGGTTGCATCCGGATCGTTTGTTTGCCTATAAATTATCTGCAGAAGATGTTATTCAAGCTTTACGGAATCAAAACGTAGAAGCTGCTCCAGGTAAAATCGGAGAGAGTTCTGGCAAACATCCACAAGCCTTGCAATATGTCATGCGTTACACGGGCAAGTTTACACAGGTGGCTCAATATGAGAATTTAGTGATTAAGGCAACGGAGACGGGCCAAATTTTGCGCTTGAAGGATTTAGCTGATGTGGAATTTGGTTCCTTGGATTATGACGTGCTTTCGAAAGAAAATGGCCGTCCTTCTGCTGCGATTCTATTAAAGCAGCGCCCGGGATCCAATGCCGCGGAGGTAATTGCCAATGTAAAGAAACGTTTAGGGGAATTGAAGACGACGACCTTCCCTCCGGGCATGGGTTTCACGATTTCGTATGACGTGTCTCGATTCTTAGATGCCTCGATTCAAGAGGTAATCAAGACTTTATTGGAGGCCTTTTTATTGGTAGCTTTAGTCGTATTTATCTTCCTGCAAGATTGGCGAGCGACACTAGTTCCGATTATTGCCGTACCCGTTTCGTTGGTCGGTACGTTTACGTTTATGCTGGCCTTCGGGTTTTCGATTAACTTATTAACCCTGTTTTCGTTGGTATTAGCCATCGGTATTGTGGTGGATAACGCGATTGTCGTCGTGGAGGCGGTCCATGCCAAAATGGAGGAAAAAGACATGCCTGTTCTCGCCGCCACACAAGAGGCGATGCACGAAATTTCTGGAGCGATTCTAGCGATCACCTTGGTGATGGGTGCGGTATTCGTGCCAGTGGCTTTCTTATCTGGACCGATCGGCGTGTTTTTCCGACAATTCTCAGTTACGATGGCGATCTCGATTGCTTTGTCCGGTCTAACCGCCTTAACGCTTACACCGGCACTTTGTGTCTTGCTCTTGAAGAAACCAGAGCACAATCAAAAGGGCTGGTTAGGTAAATTCTTCCATGCCTTTAACCAGCGCTATGATGCGATTGCACAGAAATATTTGGTCTGGGTAGGGGCTTTGATTAGCAAGCGCCTGTTGATGTGGTTGATTTTAGTGGGCTCTGTCGTTGGAACGGTAGTTTTATCAGGCATTGTTCCGAGTGGATTTATTCCATCCGAGGATCAAGGAACCTTGTATGTGAATACGACGACTCCGGCTGGCGCGACATTAGAGCGTACCGAAAGTGTGATGGATCAGGTCTATAAATCGATTAAAGGAATAGATGCGATTGAGTCCTTTTCTACCTTGGCTGGATTTAGTTTGTTGACCGATGGATCTGGAGCCTCTTATGGTACAGGTATTATCACCTTGAAACCATGGGAAGAACGTAAAGAGACCGTAGACGAATTAACGGAAATCATTCGTTCAAAGACGAATGGGATTAAGGATGCCAGTATTCAGTTTTTTCCACCACCTGCCGTCCCGGGTTTTGGAAATGCGTCTGGTTTTGAATTCCGTATTCAGGATCGAAGTGGTTCGGGGGATCTGCAGAAACTAGCGGCTGTATCGAATGACTTCGCGAAGAAATTGAATGAAGCACCAGAAATTCAGAATACGTTCTCGAGTTTCGACCCGTCCTTTCCACAGTACATGTTGGAAGTAGATCAAGAAGCTGCCGCTCAGAAAGGGGTGAATGTGCTTCCTGCGATGGATAATTTGCAAACTCTATTGGGTAGTTTTTATGCGACGAACTTCATTCGTTTTGGCCAAATGTACAAAGTCATGGTACAAGTCGATCCGCGTTACCGCGCTCATCCAGATGATGTGTTGAAGTTTTATGCAAAGAATAAAGAGGGTGAAATGGTTCCCTACTCTTCTTTTGTGAAGATGAAGCGTGTCTATGGACCAGAGCAATTTACCCGCTACAACATGTTTACGTCGGCGATGGTGAATGGCGAACCTGCTCCTGGATTTAGTTCTGGTGCAGTTTTAGATATTATTCGGGCACAGGCATTGAAAAGTCTGCCTCGAGGATATACGCTAGAATGGTCGGGTATGACGCGCGAAGAGGATTTGGCGGGTAACCAAGCCATCTTCATTTTTGCGATCTGTCTTTTGTTCGTGTATCTGTTGTTAGCTGCGCAATATGAATCCTTCTTATTGCCATTCCCGGTGTTACTTTTCTTGCCTATGGGTGCGATGGGAACCTATGCATTCTTGTACTTATTTGGCTTGCAAAATAATATTTATGCACAAGTGGCACTGGTGATGTTGATTGGTTTATTAGGCAAAAATGCCATCTTGATTGTTGAGTTTGCTATTGCCAAACAAAAAGAAGGGGCTTCCATTATCGAGGCAGCAAAGCAAGGAGCGTTCTCTCGTTTGCGCCCTATTTTGATGACCTCTTTTGCCTTTGTCGCGGGCTTAATTCCATTGATGATTGCCTCTGGTGCGGGTGCAATTGGAAATAGAACCATTGGAACAGCTTCTGCTGGAGGAATGATTTTAGGTACAGTGGGAGGTTTATTGGTAATCCCGGGATTGTATGTGGTTTTCGCCACACTCTCGGCTAAATGGTCTACAAATGAAAAATAGTTTATATGCCCTGTGTTTAGTGTTTGTATTGGGTTCATGCACCTCAGGTTTGGTAAAAGAACAGTACAAATTACAAGCTGAATTAGGAGCCTACCGTGAACCTGAGGAGGAAAAGTCGGTAGCTGATGTACAAGAATGTTGGAAGCGAGATACTTTATTAGTCCAGTTAATTGATTCGGTTCTGGTTCGTAGTAATGATATTAAGATTGGATTTCTGCAATTAGCGATGGCGAAGGCTGATTTTGGCTACCAAAGAGGCTTGCTTAAGCCTACCGTTAATGGAATTGTTCAACCTAGTTTGCGGAAGTTTGGAAAGTATACGATGGATGGCGTGGGTAATTATGACACGCAATTCTCTACGAACATTACCCGCGATCAGATTATTCCGGAACACCTTCCTGATTTACAAATCGGCCTACAGTCGAGCTGGGAATTAGATATTTGGGGTAAACTAGCTAAAAAGAAAAAGGCAAGTGCGCTCCGTTATTTAGCCTCTGAGTCAGGTCAGCAATGGTTGATTACTTCTTTAGTAGCAGAAGTAGCTAGTTCCTATGGTCAGTTGATCGCCTTAGACAAAGAATTAGATATTTTGAAAAACAATATCGAAATTCAGCGTAAAGCCTTCGAATTAGTCCAGGTACAAAAGGAGGCAGGTTCGGTCAATGAATCAGCCGTCCAACAACTGGAGGCGCAGTGGTTAAACTCGCGTGCGCAAGAGGGTAATGTGCTTCAGCAAATCACCTCCTTAGAGAATGATATTCGATTCCTTTTAAATAAGCCTACGGCAACGATTCACCGATCGAAATTTCCGTTCCAATGTGCTTTGGATACCAGTTTGTTTACTCGTTTAAAGATTGATCAATTGGGGCGGAGGCCAGACGTAAAACAGGCAAAATTAAACCTGATGGCTGCTTTTGAAACGAAAGAAAGTGCGGCATTAGCTTTAAAGCCTTCCATTGTGTTATCAGGAATTTTAGGGGTACAGGGTTTTCAGCCCGCTTATTTATTCCAGCTACCCGCTTCGATGGCTTATCAACTATTGGGAGGAATTACTGCGCCCTGGTTAAATAGATCGGCCATTACCTCGGAGATGTTGCGAACGGAGTCCTCCTGGAAGGCGCAGGATTTAGCCTACCAAAATGCCCTAGTCAAAGGTTATTTAGAGTGGGATACGCAGGTAAAGTCTTTGACCTATTTACAAACCCAACAGCAACTGAAGCAACGCGAGGTATTACTAACAAAAGGGGCAATCAATACCGTGGGTACCTTATTTTTAACGGCAAACGCCAGTTATTTAGAGGTGTTAACAGCCCAGCAAAATGCGTTGAGATCTGAATTAGAATTATTAGAGATATCGCGTAATCAATGGATGCGCGCCATTAATTTGTATCGTGTATTAGGAGGAGGCTGGTAGAACGAGCGACTCGATCA